>PPYE01455900.1_pt1 | contig 10251 bp, 10 predicted proteins | sample 1559881 | NCBI WGS metagenome assembly PPYE01 (sample SAMN08240022, study PRJNA423297) | Human gut metagenome, whole genome shotgun sequencing project.
GCCTAATAATTATATAATATTTTTTACAAAATATCAACCTTTTTCTTGATTTTTCCTTTTTTTATAACGATATTATCTATACTCATGGGATAAACAAAGTTAAAATATCTAAATATTCCTGATGTTTTAGATAGTTTAGTAATACCTCCACTTATAATTAAATGTGTATTATTTATATCTTTTACCCCTCTAGTATTATCTGCAAATAATCTATTATCCGGAGATATTAGTCCTCTATTTCCTTTAATAATTTTATCAAGATAATATGGCATCATTCCATTATGCATATGACCACAAAAGATAAAATTAAAATTTTCAAGTTCATTACTAACATCTTTATTACTTATGTTAATAGGAGAATGACAAAGTACAATCTTTATTTTATTACTATCAATACTATTAAATAATATTTTATCTTCTTTAATTCTATCTAATAATAATTCTCTAGATTCATGTTTATTCTTATAGTAATAGTCATAATCTTGTTCTAATAAATATACTATAATTTTATCATCTTCATAATAATTATTATATCTAGATAAATATATTCCATCTATTCTTGATACTTCTAACCAAAATTCATTATTATCATCTTTTGCCTTTTTATGCTTATTTCTAATGGCTAAATCATGATTACCTAGAGTTATAAATACTTTACTTTTTTTACTTACCTTTTCTAAGAATTTTATTAATTTATCTCTCTTATCTATATTATTTACTACATCAGTACTATCTAATAGATCTCCTGCTATAAAGATATACTCACTATTTTTTAATTTATTATATATTAAGTCTAGCTTTTTATCATTAAATTTATCTGAATAATGTAAGTCTCCAAATAACATCATATTTATATCTTCATTACCCATATTATAATAGTGTTTCTTTATATCTATCATTTTACCCCTCTAAAAGAAAGATAGTAATTATTCATCACTATCATTACTTACTTCTTTCTTTATTAATACTTCTCTTGGTTTAGAACCGTTTTGTGGACCAATAATACCTCTTTCTTCTAGTAAATCTACTATTCTAGCAGCTCTATTATATCCAATACGATATTTTCTTTGAATAAGAGAAGCGGATATTTTACCAAATTCCATAGCAAAATCTACAATATCATTATATAGTGGATCATCATATTCTTCTTTTGATTCATAACCATCATCATACTTAGTACTATCACCATTCTCACTACCACTCTTATCTTCCGTAAGTGAGTGATCATAATTAGCTTTTTGTTGTGATATTGTATAATCTACTATTTTTTGAAGTTCTTCATCACTTACAAAAGCACCTTGTATTCTAATAGGAACATTCTCACCCATTGGTTTAAATAACATATCACCTTTACCAAGTAGTTTTTCTGCTCCAGTTTGATCTAGTATTGTTCTAGAATCTATTGATGATGATACAGCAAATGATATTCTAGATGGAATATTAGCCTTAACAACACCAGTAATAACATCAGTAGAAGGTCTTTGTGTTGCTACGATTAAGTGAATACCAGCTGCTCTAGCCATTTGCGTAATTCTCATAATTGAATCTTCAACATCTTTAGCGGCTACTAACATAAGATCTGCTAACTCATCAATAATAAATACTATATATGGCATCTTAACATAATCTGTATTAGTTTCACACATTTTATTATATGCTGTAATGTTTTTACACTTAGTATCTTCAAATACTTGGTATCTTCTTTCCATTTCTACAACAATATTTTTTAAAGCAATAGAAGCTTTTTTAGGATCAGTAACAACTGGGGTAAGTAAGTGTGGAACTCCATTATACATTGATAATTCTACCTTTTTAGGGTCAACCATTACTAATTTTACTTCATCTGGTCTAGCTCTCATAAGAATAGAAGCTATAACGCAGTTAATACATACTGATTTACCACTACCAGTAGCACCTGCTATTAAAAGGTGTGGTGTAGCATTAATTTCAGCCCATTTAACTGTACCCATGATATCTTTTCCAAGTCCAACCGCAAGAATAGTCTTATCACTAGGAGCAGGTAATTTAGATAATATTTCTCTAAATGAAACAGCAGAGTTTACTTTATTAGGAAGCTCTATACCAATAGTACTTTTTCCTGGAATAGGAGCCTGTATTCTAACGTCTTTAGCGGCCAAATTAAGAGCTATTTCTTTCTGAATAGAAAGAAGTTTATTAACTTTAGTACCAGCTTTTAATTCAAGTTCATATTGTGTAACTGATGGTCCAATATGACATTCTTTAATCTTACCTGGAATATCAAAATCTGCTAATACTTTTTCTAAAGTTGCAATATTTTGTTTAACTGCTTCAATATTTTCTTTGTCATTACCAGCTTTAGCTACTTTAAGTAAACTAAGAGGTGGAAGTTTATAATTTAAATTAATTTCCGGTTTTTCCATTACATTATTACCTTCATTACTACTAGTCATTTCAGTAGCGGATTTTATTGGAATGTCTGGTTCACTAACTACTTCTTTATCACTAACTTTATCTATGTCTTTAGAGGACAATATAATTCTTTTATCTTCTTCATCACTATGTTCTTTTTCTTTCTTTTCATGTTTAATCTTAGGTACTTTAATTTTCTTAATTAAATCTATAATACTAGTATTAAATAATAATATTGTACCAATAACTATTAAAGTAATAACTACTATCTTAGTACCATCTCTAAATAAACTATAGAATAAATAAGTAAATAAAGCTCCTATCATACCTCCACCACTATTAGAGATATAATAACTAAAGCTATCTACTAATCCTTTATTTGAAGAAGCATCAAATGCTTTTAATAAATTATCAAAAGTATCTGTAATAATTTTTACTCCTTCTTGACTATTTAATGTTATATATTTTATATGTAATAATACTAAGAATGAAATAACTATTATATAAAAACCTATCCATCTTAAACTACTAAAATTAGGCATCTTTCTTTTTAATATTAGATATCCTCCAAGTAATAATAAACCCATTAATAAAAATATATAAATATTTCCTACTAAAAAGATAGCAAATGCTCTAATAAAATTACCCGCAGGACCATATGCTCCAATACCTATAATTGAAGCTAATATTAATATAATACCTATTACTTCATTACTATATTCAAATTTCTTCTTTTCATCATCTTTTTTCTTTTTTTTCTTAGCCATCTTATCAATCCTCTACTCGTATTAATTATAACATTTCTAGATATAAAAGTAAATGTTTTATAGTTATTTTTATTTTTTATTATTGCCATTAAAGCCTATATATAATAGTCTTTAATGGTTATGAATAGCCTGTAGTCTATTCATAATAAACTATCATATTTGAGGTGAAGTACTTTCTAACTATTAAATAACAATATAAAAAGAGCTTTTAGCTCTTTTTAGGAATAATAGCAGTCTGTTAACTATATTAAATTTAATTCTTTTTTTATACTATCCTGCAATAACTTAGAAAAATTAATACCTTTAGTATCTGCTAGATTTTTTAACCATTCTGGCATTGTTACAGTTGTGTTAACTGTTTTTGAAGAAATTCTCTTTTCATGTTCAATTGGATCTAATTCAACCATAGTAATAAATTCATTATCTTTTACTTTTATTTTCATATAATCATAGGTTGGTTCTGGAAGATTATCTTTATATTCTGGTAACATAGCATATAAAGCATCTTGTGCCATATAATATGCATCATTAAAACCGATACCATAAGTAAATATATTATCAAAATCAATAAATTTTACATTATAGGCATCTCCTTCTTTAGAAAATATTGCAGGATAAAAATATTTTTTCATAATTATCAAACAACAATCGTAAATAATAGTTTCGAAGACAGAAACTAAAGTTTAATCCCTGTACTTCTAACTATTTGTGATAAAGTACCTTTAGGAATATCTCCTTTGTGATTAGGAACTATGCAAACTTTGTTAGCCTTTTTAAACTTCATGTGTGAACCTTTTTGACTAACCAGAACCCAACCATCATTTTCGAGTGCCTTTATCACTTTTTTAACAACTGTCATCATTCCTCCTTTCTAATAAATTATATCACTTTTTGCAACAAGTGTCAACACTTGTTATATTGTATGCTAAATTTAAAAAAATATACTAAAATATAGACAGTATCTAATATTTATAGTATAATTATAAAGAAATCAAAAGTATTTTTTTGTTACGAGTCTGCCATATGTATAAGATGGTTAGGACTCGACCCGTGTTGGGGCTAGGCCCCGCTTAGAAGAGCAACCTTATGGTTGTTTTTTTAATCATTATACTAAAAAGAAAACTATTTATTATAGTCTTCTTTAGTCTTCTCTACAATTTCTTTTAAATATTTACTAGTATAAGTACAACCACTAATAGTATCTAGATTATCTAGATTATTTTGATTATTAATAATTTTATTTAAATAATCATTACTATATATCATATTAGTATAAGTTTCATGACTACTAATTACTTCAATATTAGAAATATTATTATTAGTAAAGATAATCTTTAATTTTATACTACCTTTACCAGCATATCCCATACCTTTAACTTCATATGTAGTAGTAGTCCCATTCTTAACCTTAGATAATATTTCATAAGTATCATCTAATGGCTTAGTAATTATATTCTTACCTATTACAAAAGAAGATATAATACATAAAAGAATAATACCAATTAATATAATATTACTTATATTCTTTTTATCATATAATTTAACACTTAATTTATTAATAAATATAGTAATAATATTAACTATAAGTATCGATATAAGTACTCCTTCTGGTAAGGGTGTTAAATATCTAATACCCATAGTAATAATACCCATAAGTATACCACTTATTACTTGTCCTCTTCTTGTAATAGGAGTAGTTACTGGATCAGTAGCCATAAATACTGCTCCAAAAAGTAAGCCACCACTAAGTATATTAAATAGAATAAACCATATACCTATACCTTTAGTTAGACAAATAATAATACTAATAATAGTTACACTACCAATATAACTAGTAGGTATTCTCCATTTAATTATTTTTTTATAAGTCAAATATATAAAAGCAATAATACAAAGTAAACTACAAGTCTCTCCAATAGCTCCTGGTATATTACCAAATAAAAAGTTAAATAAACTACCATATGGTTTAACTAAATTATCATAAGTAACTAAGTATCCACTAGCGGTCATATTAGTAAGAGGAGTAGCACTACTTACTACATCTACTTCATAAGGATTAAGATAACCACCAGTTAGTGATGAAAAGATAACTGTAATAAATAAACTACCTACTAAAGCAGGATTTAATTTATTTTTACCTAAACCTCCCATTAATACTTTAGATAAACTAGCTATAATACTTCCTATTATTACTAACCATATAGGAGTATTAATAGGAATAATAAGTGATAAAAATACCCCAGGTATAATAGCATAACTTTCACTAAATAACTTATAAAAACTTCTTTTATCCTTCTTAATATAATAATATAAATATTCAGTAACAATACAAAATAAACTAGCTACTGAAGCAAATATAAGTGGTTTAAATACTAAATATAAATTACCATAACCTTTTATAATTGGATAAATACCATTCTTATATGTAGAAAATATAATAAATGGAATTAAAACAACTAATATAGTATACATCATATTAGAAGTACTATTACTACTCTTTAGAAAGTTACCACTTCTTACTTTAAATTCTTTCATTTATGATTCACCTTCTCTTTAGCAATATTAACAAATTCTCTAACTTCTATTTTAGAAGGGCAAATATAACTACATAATGAGCATCCTATACATTTATTACATTTAAGTTTCTTTAAATTATCTATATTATCAATATTTTCCATAATAAGTACTGGCATAATATTAGCAGGACATACCATCGTACATTTACCACATTTAATACAAGGTAAATTCTTTTCAAAATGATCTTCCATTACAATAATAGAAGTAACATCTTTAGTAATAACAACATCATCACAAGGCATACTCTTACCCATCATTGGTCCTCCAACAATAAAGAGAGGATTCTTTATATTTTTATATCCATCTAAATTACTAATAATATCACTAGCTAAAGCTCCTATTTTAACTTTAACATTTTTCTTTTTCTTAATACCAGGACCAGTTATAGTAATAACTCTCTCAGTAAGAGGTCTATTATATTTAAACATTTCAAATATAGCATATATAGTAGAAACATTATTAACAATAATACCTTTTTCACTAGGATATTTATCATATTCTATACCAAGAGTATTTCTAACTACTAGTCTTTCCCAACCATTAGGAAAAGCATCCTCTACTAATCTTAAACTAATATTAGGATAAGTCTTAATATATTTATTAAACATTCTAATTGATTTAATATCATTACTTTTAACAGCTATAATAGCTCTAGGTATCTTTACTATTTCTAATATATTATCAATAGCCTCTAATATAGAATCAGCATAATTAGCCATAACTGCTTTATCACAAGAAACAAATGGTTCACATTCTACACCATTAACAATTAAACATCTAATATTATCCATACTATACTTTAAAAAAGTAGGATAATCAGCTCCTCCAAGTCCTGATATACCATTATCTCTTAAATCATTAATAAATGTTTCTTTTGTATAACTATTGATATCTTTACTTTTTAATTTACTTTTCTCATATTTTTCTTTGAAATCATTTTCGACAACAATACATTTTATTTTCTTACCATTACTAATCATTTTATTAGTACCACAAATGGCATAACCGGATACTGAACTATGTACTGGGAAATTGTTATCTTTATTGATGGCTACAGTCATTCCTTTATAGATGTAGTCCCCCTCTTTTACTAGATACTTATATGTTGTACCACTTTTATTTTCTAGTGGTATATAAACAAGTTCTGGTTTAGTATATAATTCTATATTATAATCTATTTTATCATTACTACTAATTCTTACTGGTTTATTCATATCTATTCTCCCATGTCTTCTCTAGCCTTATGTTAAGTCTACAGAAGATGTCTCAGTAGACCTATCATATATAAGTTAAAGAGCAAAATGAAAAGAACTAGTTCAAATAAACTAATTCTTTTATCTAAAAAATGATAAGTATATAATAAATCCAAAATATATAAGAGATAATACAATACCATTTATTTTATTATTATTGTTAGATTTATCAGGTACTCCAACTGCCATGGCTACTAATAGTCCTCCTACTAGGCCACCTATATGAGCTGAATTATCTATACCGCTATCTAGGAAACCAACAATTAGGTTTATTGCTATAACAGGAATTATTGTTCTTGTTAATGTTGCTCCTAGATATGGTCTATAGTAATATCCAAAATATAGAAGGGCTCCAAGTAATCCAAATATGGCTCCAGAAGCTCCAGCACATATGGTGTTGTGATTAAATGCTAATGATAATATGCTTCCTGCTATACCACTTAATATATATATTACTAAGTATTTCCATTTACCAAAAACATTTTCTACTTCTTTACCAATTATATATAGTGAATACATATTACATAATAAATGCATAATTCCTATATGTAAAAACATTGAAGTTAATAGTCTATAATAATCTCCATTTTTTGTTAATGCATCTAAGTTTGCTCCAAATAGGAGTAATGTATAGTTATCAGTAGAGCCATTACCTAGTACATACATTAATATAAATACTAATACGCATATAAATATTATACTATAAGTAATAATTGGTTTTTTAAAAGAGAATATTTTTTCTGCTATTTTGCTTTTACTTTCGTTTTGCTTATTAATATTATCTGTTACTTTTATGAAATATTCTAATCCTTCTTCGTCTCTCTTTGTTTTTTCTACTATATTAGGAAAAGCATTGGTAAGTTTAGGATTATTTATATCTTCTTCATTATTAATCATTACATCATCATTACTAAGTAGTTTTTCATCTTCTAAATCAGTATATATATTTAATACTTTTACTTTAAAAGATAATGTTTTCTTTTTTACTTGTTTTACAACTCTGCTTAATTTAAATTTATCAAAATCCAATTGTTCTTTATTATGAATATGATGAGATACTATTCTTACTATTTTATATTCTTCATTTAAATTTTCTAGCCATATTTCATCATTAATACCATGTATAATCATTGGATTATAGTTTTTTTCTGTAATAAAATAATTTATTAAACTCATTATTGTTAAATCATCACTTTTGAATACTATTTCTTCCATAATTACCTCCACACTATATATTATACTAAAAAAGCCAAAATAAATAAAGTATATTTTTCACCTATAAGGTGTTTTTTTATATAATATTGTAGAGAGGAGATTTTATATGTATAATAGAAGAATGGTTTATCCTTATCGTAATGATAGATTTGTTGGTGGTTTTGCCGCTCCATTTATATTAGGAGGTATAACTGGAGGATTATTAGCTCCTGCCTTTTATCCTAGACCATATCCATATCCTGTATATTATGGACCAAGACCACCATATGGACCATATCCTTACTACTAAAACACCAAAAAGGGTGTTTTTTTACTTAAATATATGATAAAATAAGATTATGAAGAAATTTAATATGATTGATGAAAGTTTTATTTGCGAAAATTGTGGTAAAAAAGTAACTAAATTAGGTTATACTGCTAGAGATCATTGCCCTTTTTGTTTATATTCTAAACATCTTGATATTAATCCTGGTGATAGAAGTTGTGAATGTCATGGTTTGATGAAACCTGTTGGTATTGAAAAATATAAAAACAGTTATAAAATTATTTATAACTGTACTAAATGTCATCAATTACATAGAAATGTTATGGCAAGTGATGATGATTTTGATATGATAATAAAACTATCTAACGAAGTAAATCACTAATTATTGGTAATAGAAATATAAATATTAAAAGAATGACTACAATTAAGATAGCAATTTTAAACTCTGGACCTATCGTAATAGATATGGTCTTTTTTTTAGGTTTATTATTTGTTGCTACATAAGTTCTATTTATATTACTAGTATTTACTGTAGTTGTGTAATTGTTTTGATTATTTGGTATTTGTTCATTATTTGTTTGATTTATATTATTTGTATTCATGATATTAGTTTGAGGGTTATTAGTAACATTAGTTTGATTAACATTATTTGTTGGTTGAATATTTTGATTTGGTTGATAATTGTCAGCTGAATTCATTGTTTTTATGTTCATGTTCATTGTGTCATTTATATTAACTGTTGGGTTACTAATAATAGTATTTAAGTTATTAGCAGAAGCTTTATAAACTTCTACATTTTTATCAGAAGTGTTATTTTCATTCATACTATTGCTCCTTTTCTAAGTAAAAGATTTAGGATGTTCCTAAATCTTATAGTCTCCAATTGTCATTGTTTGGTATATTTTGATTTCCTGTAAAAGGCATTCCATTTTGATTATTCATTTGATTTGAAAAGTTTTGATTAGGCTGCATATTTATATTTGGAATACTATTATTCATATTAGGATTAATATTAGGTACTTGTTCCATATTTGGTGTTGGCATTCCTTGATTTACATTTTCCATCATTGGATTTACATTTTGTACTTCTTGATTTGGTGTTACAGGAATATTTGGTTGAATATTATTATATGTAGGTATATTATTTTCAACCGGTTGTGCACTATTTATTTGTGGGCCAAAACTATTCATATTATTTACTTGTGCTTGATTTGTTTCAGGTAATGGCATATTGTTTTGTGGCATTGCTGGTTGTACATTACTATTTAATCCATTATTTAACATCTCATTTGGGTTAATGTTATTATTCATTACTTGTGATACTTCTGGTATTGGATTTTGAATAGCAGGAGTTGGTTCTACTACTGGAGTTGGTATATTTGGAGTTACTCCTACCATATTATTATTCATATTACTATTTGAATTATTCATAATTGGTGTACTTTGTACTGGTTTTGGTTCAAATGTTGGTGTTTGACTTGATAGTGGATTAAAGAAACTATCATTATTTTCATTAGTGTTGGTGGTATTATTTAAACCATTTGGTACACTAGTAACCTCTGGATTTGATGGCATACTATTCATATTATTCATCATATTATTATCGATGTTTTGGTTATCCATCATATTATTAAATTGATTGTTCATCATGTTGTTATTCATACTTTGATTATCCATCATGTTATTGAATTGATTATTCATCATATTATTATTCATGTTTTGATTAAACATATTATTAGTATTTGGATTATTTATATCAAAATTATTTGGATTCATATTATTC
>PPYE01434152.1_pt1 | contig 10249 bp, 21 predicted proteins | sample 1559881 | NCBI WGS metagenome assembly PPYE01 (sample SAMN08240022, study PRJNA423297) | Human gut metagenome, whole genome shotgun sequencing project.
GGTCCGGGGGCGAAGCCCCCGGTTTTATAAATTTCAAAATAACGCATTTCGTTATTTCCTCCCGTTTTCCCGTACGCCAATGGCGGCGGGGGTATAATCGCAACGGGACTGCCTGCGCAGTGCGTCGATGGCTTTTGCCGGCCCGTGAACTCGAACTCCGGGTGGCAGGTGCTCATGGTCGGGGGTAACTGGAACAATGGCTCGAATGCCGGGCTCTTTTACTTCAATGCCAACAACTCCTCGTCGAACTCGAACGGCAACATCGGCGCGCGGCTACTTGTTTTTCCGATGTCATCATTGCGCAGGCTTTTCCGCACCGCTTGGTGAAAATATTGCCGGGAGGACAGGGTTTAGTAGGCCTCGGCTCGAAAGACCTTGCAGGCAAACAAGGAGCATCGGAAAATGCCCAAGAGAATTGGATTCCTCTATGAGAAGATGGAGGACAAAGGCTTTATTCGCCGCGTCATCCTGGAGGCCTCGCGCGGGAAGCGCAAGCGCCGGGAGGTGCGCCGGGTGCTCAAAAACCTGGATGAATATGTGGACAAGACCTATGAGATGATCGTGTCCGAGAGCTTTGTCCCCACCCCGCCGAAAGAGCGGGAAATCTACGACGACAGCAGCCAGAAGCGGCGTATCATCAAGGTCGTCCCTTTCTGGCCGGACAGCGTGATGCACTGGCTCCTGGTGACCGTCATGAAGCCCGTGCTGATGCGAGGTATGTATCACTGGTCCTGTGCCTCCATCCCCGGGCGGGGCGGGAAGCGCGTCCAGAAGCATATCCGCCGCACCCTGCGGGACGACCCGGAGGGTACGAAGTACGCCGCCGAGCTGGACGTCAAACACTATTACCCCAGCATCCCCATCAAGCGCCTTATCTGGGCGCTGGCCCGGAAGATCAAGGACAAGCGGCTCCTGCGGACGGTCTACGCCGTACTCCAATCCTGCGGCGGCGGCCTGGCTATCGGGTACTACATCTGCCAATGGCTGGCGAACTACTACCTGGAGGAGCTAGACCACTACATCATGACCCTGCCCGGGGTCAAGTACATGGACCGCTACATGGACAACATCACCCTACGCGGCCCCAACAAGAAGCAGCTGCACAAGGCCCGGAAGCTGATCGAGGCCTTTATGCAGCGGCGGCTCGGCCTGCGCATGAAGGAGAACTGGCAGATCTATCGGACGACTTTTACCGCTGCCGTTGCCAAGAGGCACAGCCTCATGGATGCACGGAAGCAGCGGCTCCGCCGTCCACGCATGGTTTCTGCTGTGGGCTACCGCTTTTCCCACACCCACATCATTCTGCGCAAACGGAATTTCCTGCGCTTCGCCCGCCAATGCCGCCGGGTGAAGAAACGCATAGACGCGCAAAAGCCCATCTCGTTCAGGCAGGCCTCCGGGCTCTTGAGCCGGATTGGACAGCTGCGGCATTGTGATAGCCACAATATCAGAGCCAAATACGTTGACCCGATTGGGGTCAAAAATCTGAAGGAGGTCGTGCGAAATGAGAGTAAGAGGCGACGCTGCGCCCAGCAACGCATTTACGCTGGAGGAGCAGCCTAAGAAGCCGGGATATGTCCTGGTGCGCTTCTTCGAGAATGCGCATGAATTCACGGAAACACAGGGAGACCTCACCATCAGCGGATGGGAGTATGATGAATACCATTTGGAGCTGAAGGACACTGGCGGACTGTCCGAAGATATCCTCAACAGCTTCGAGGGGTATCTGGCCCAGGCCAAGCTGCTCGAGGCAGAAACGGACACGGTTCCGAAGCTGCAGGAAAAGGTAGCCAGCCTGGAGGAAGAGCGTGACAGCCTGCTTGAGATGGTAAACAGCCTCGAAACGCAGGTGACCGATGCGCAGCTTGCGCTGTGCGATGTCTATGAGCTCGCCTTGGGAGGTGGCGTGTAATGGAAAAAATCTATGCGGAGCTGATCCGCAAAGGGCTGAAAACACTGGAGGATGTTCCGGAGCGACTGCGTGATGCGGTGGCCGCACTCCTCAACGGAGAAGAGAATGGAGCTGAAGGCTTATGATAAGCCTTCGGCTCCTTCTTTTATACCTGCTTTTCGGAAGGGAGGTGAATGTCATGGCGGTAGTCTATGCCACTCTGATCGTCAAGGGCCTGAAGACTCTTGACCAGGTTCCCGGCCTCATCAAGACTCAGGTCGAGGAGATCCTCGTCGCCCTGGAGGTTGAGGTGTAAGCGATGCCCAAACCGGCGGCCCCCTTCTTGGGGGGCCGCCAAATCTTCAGGAGGAAACGATGCAGGAGATTACTATCAGCTTTGGGGATGCTGTCGTTGCCTTTATCGCTGCGATGGGCGTTCCGAGCGCCATCATGGGTCTAATTGTCTGGCGGCTGAAAAGCCGTATCGAAGGCAAGGAGAAGGACCAGGAGGAAAGGAACAGCGGTCAGCAAGAGCTGATACTGCTCCTCATTCAAAGTACCAGGGCTTCGATTGCGCTTGGCGAGGCAACAGCGAAAGCTGTGCAGCGAATTCCAGATGCGCATTGCAACGGTGATATGCGCAGCGCCATTGAGTACGCCACCGGTGTGAAACACAAGCAAAAGGAATTTCTGGACAAGTTGGGCGTAAAGGCCCTTCTTGACGAATGAGAGGAGATACCATGGAAATTGCGACTATCATTGCTGTCATCGGCGTCCTCGTGGCGCTGACAAACATCATTGTGGAGGTTGCAAAGAAGGCAACCTGGGATAAGCTGCCGACCAATATCCTGGCGCTTCTGGTGGCCATCGCCTTGACGCTGGCCTCCGGATTCGCCTACTGTCAGATCAAGGCGGTTCCCATCACCTGGTACATCGTCGTGGCCTTTGTGGTGGCCGGCTTCATGGTGGCGTACGCCGCCATGTTCGGATTCGATAAGCTCAAGGAAGTTATGAATTGGGGTGACAAGGAATGAGAAACATCATCCCGGAAAACGGGTATCTGGTCTATGCGGACACCCATGAGCGGGTAGTCTTCTATGAGTGCGACCCGTCCAAGAATACCGAGTGTTCCAAGACCATGTGCCGGGCTGAGCAGGAAGAAGACGAGGGCTCCTTCGGCTTCTGCGCAAAGACCACGGAGCCGAAGTTCCGCAAGGAGGGCGGCCGTTCCTGGTATGCGGTACAGAAGACCCCGGAGGACGGGGAGTCCTATTGGGGACGGGAATACATCGAGGGGGTGTGACCATGACGGTTCAGGAATGTATCTCCTATGTGGAGAGCCACATGGAGGTCCGCTACGCAACTCAGAACGGAGCATACAGAGCCGGCAGGACCATCTCCAACCACCAGGGCTGCGTGAACCACTCCGTAGGCTGCGCACAACCCAAGGCGGACGTCTTCTTCAGCTCCATGAACAAGACCAGCGCACAGTGGGGCGTGAACGCAATTCTCGGAGACTTCCATACTGGAGAGGGCCGAATCCTGGTGACGCTGGACCTGAAGGCACGCCCCTGGGGCTGCGGGGCCGGAAGCAGAGGCTCGTGGAACAACACCAAAATCCAGTGGGAGGTATGTGAGCCCGCCGGGCACACCTACGCCGGCGGCACCATGATCGCCTACGATGTGGAGAAGAACCAGGGGTACTTCGACCGTATGTGGAAGATGCTGGTGGCGTGGAATGTGTACTGTGCCGTTAAGCTGGGCTACCCGGTGTCCGGCATCAGCGACCATGCGGAGTCCTACCGGGCGGGCTATGGCTCCAATCACAGCGACATGGGACAGTGGCTCCCGAAGCACGGCAAAAGCATGGACGCCCTCCGGGCAGAAGTGCAGGCAATCTTAGAAAATGAGGAGGACGAAGAAGACATGGTACGCTACAACAAGCTCAGCGACATTCCCGAGAGCTGCAATTTCCGAAACATTGTGGACGACCTGATGACAGCCGGTATCATCGCCGGTGATGGCTCTGACCCGGACGGCAACGACGATGTAATCGACCTGTCCCATGACATGGTGCGGATGCTGATTTTCAACTACCGTGCTGGTGTCTACGATGAAAAGATCGAAGCGGCCGGCATCAAGCCTCAGCGATACTGATGAGCAAGAAGAAGCGCCAGCTCCTGCTGATGGTCGCTTTGTCCGTGGTCGGGGTCCTGGCGCTGAGTGCCAGCGTCCTCTACATACTCCGGCACTTCGGCCTGGAGGCCGTGCTCATCCTGGTCGTGTCCGGCACGGGCGCCGGGTGGGGCTGGGTGATCCGCTGGCTCTGGAAGTCCAAGAGAATCACAGTGTCCCACATCCTGGTTATCTGGATGGTGTGGACCGGAACGATCCTCGGAGGCGCTTCCTACTACCTGGCCCACCGTGGCAGCTCGGCTGACCTCGAAACTCTGTCCAGGTATGTCATGGTCGAGGTCGTCGCCGGAGTCGGAGGCTACTTCGTCAAATCTGGCGTCGAAAACGTGGCCCGCAAAATCTCCAGCTCGACTACGGACAACACAAAACGAGACTTATGACAAGACCCCCTCCCGAGCCGCTACAAGCGGTACTGTGAGGGGGTCTTTTTCGTTTTCCGGGAAGAAACGCCAGAGCGCCCAGGATGGCGCTTTTGCCACGAGGCGGGCGTCTACACTCCCGCGCCATCTTCCTGCCGTTGCAACTCATTTACGGGGCCGTGCGGGGCGTTTCCGGGCGGCTCCATGATGTCCACCGCCACGACCGCCACCAGCCGGTCATGCTCGGCACCCATGTTCAGCACGGAGCCGACCCGGTAATAGGCACGGATGTCCTCGTCGGTGCCGTGGATTCTGGTGGTGATGGTGTCCCCGCCGGCCAGGTGGACGACCACGACCTTCTCTGTGCAGAGTTCCAGGTGTTGGCAGAACTCCTCATAGCCCATTTCGCCCCGGGCCCTCATGGCGTCGCTGACAGCCTGGAGTTCGGCGGGCGTCCAATCTCTACTCACCGTCCGCCACCGCCCATCCCGCTTCCAGCAGGTCGTCGAAGCCGTTGTAGACATCTTCCAGCAGGAGCCGACCGTCCTGGTCGACGATGACGCTGGCGGCCTCGTCGCCGTATTCGTCGTGCTCCAGCAGGAAGCAGTGGGCCCGGTAGACCTTTGGCTCTCCGTTGACGTCCGGGGTGAGGGCGTACCAGCCGTCATCAATGACGTGCCAGGTACCGTAGTGGCCCTCGACCTGAATATGTTCGCTCTCTCTGGTGATCATGCGATACCTCCTGTTCGATTTTCAAGGTCGTATATGTAAAAGGGGCGGCGCTTTCCCCCTGTGCCGACGGGTTCCCGCGACGCCCCGAGCGGGGCGTTTCGGCCTGTTCCCGGCAGGCCATCATCAGGCGGGGTTACCAGGTATCACGGTGCGGAATGAACTCAACCTCGGCGCCGACCGGAATCGGGTCGCACGGCTCTCCGTCGAAGTCGTTGTCTTGCTTCGTGCAGATGGCTGGATAGCGATCCGCCCGTGGGTCGACATCGACATACAGCCGGCCACCGCACTCGTAGACTGGGCGGCTCCAGCTGTCGCGGCCGACGAAGGTCAGCTGCAGAGGCATCTCCCATTCCACCGGATTCTTCATAATTGCCCAGGCGGACAACGGGAGCTTAATTCCACCGGGCACATCCTCCAAGGCTTCGAGCATCCCGCACTCGTCGCATACCTGCACCCCTGCACGCCGGCTCAATGCGTTCCTCGACGGGTTGATGTTCATGGACTGCCTGCCACACCTGGGGCACGGGAAGTCCTTCCCGTATTGCTTTGCCGCAAATTCCTCAATAAATTCTCTCGGGCTGTTCATTGGTATCCTCACTTTCTGTCGTGGATCTCCTGGAGTTCGTCAATAGTTGCCATGTCAACCTCCAGGGCGTCGATCATATTCTGGAGGCCGTCCGCAAGGCCCTTGGCCTCCGGGTGCGCTCCGGCACCTTCCAGGGCTTTTTCCTGCATCGCGCGGTAATTGTCAATCTCAGCCCGGATGCCGCGCCGGGCGTAGGACAGAATCTTCAGGTAAGTCATGCACATCACCTCCCGTCAGGCCGCCGGGATAGCGGCGTCCTTGGGGGCCTTGGCGGCCTGCTCGGTCTTGACCTTGGCAGGCTTTTTGGCCGCAGGCTTCTTCGCGGCCTGCTTCTTGGGAGCGGGAGCCGGTGCGGTACCGGTCTCGATGGCCTCAATCTCGTCCAGCTTTTTCACGATCCGGCGGGCCTTCTGGAGCTCGCCGCGCACGGTCTTCAGCTCGGCCTCCTTGTCGGCGATGGTCTTGCCCAGGGCCTCGAAGGACACCAGAGCGTCGGAGCCAGTGATGGACTGGGCCAACTTCTTGAGGCCCCGGAGCTTCCGCAGGTCGGCGCACAGGCCCTCGGCGGCGGTCAGCTTCTCGTTGATGGTGTTCATGTACTCGGTCTTAGTCATGGTGTAGTCATCCTTTCGATTCGTAATTCGGCCTGCCTCGTCAGCGCCGGGAGGCCAGCCCTCGGCGGACGCCCCGGAGGGCGTTTCGGCTATTCATCGGTTTTTGCCCAGCAACTTGCTTAAGGCTTTCTCTGCCTGCCTCTTGGTGTCGTAATATTTTTCGAGCGTTCTATGGGCGGTAACATCGTAAATTACCCACTTTGTTTCCATCGTTCCGCCGCCGAAAAGGTGGCGCTTCTCAATCTGGTACATTTTCCCCCCTCTCCCCGTAGGCCCGATAGGTCAGGCGTCACAGTCCGTCAGAGTTCAACAATGATGTAATCGTTCTTCATGCAGTTAATGGTGGCCTTGGCTCTTCCGGCCGCTTCCTCTGCCTGCTCTCGCACCTGGAGTTCCCTCTTAGATTTCCCGACCGGCACCAGGCTCAACAGATAATCGATTTCTTTCCGCAGATCATCAAGGTCGTCCAGGTAAGCTTCTCGGTTTGTCATGGCGTATTCCTTTCTGCCCTCGTGACCTCCGGGGCGGGCACTTCCGAGTTAGTATTCGATTTGGTAGCCGTTGTAGGGGAATTCTCTGGCGGCCTTGGCGGCTTCGGTGAGCACCTGGGCGAAAGCCACGGCCTCGTCAGCGGGGACAGCCCCGATGCTGGCCCAATTAACACCCATGTTAATTTCCGGGCAGTCCAGGCTCCCGCCCAGGTCCGTGATAGAGATGCGGTCGTCGACCTTGCCTTGCAGCTCCCGCAGAGCCAAGTAGTAGTCACGATAGGAAACCTTTTTCATTTTCAACCTCTCTTTTGTTTCTTTCGAGTTCTTGTGTGTTTTTATCGTGTTCTTGTGAGCATACAATACACCAGGATTGTCGTCTTGTCAACAGTTATTTTCGATTTTTTAGAAAAAACTTTTGACAACTTGAAAGTATTATGCTATTGTATTCTCGAAGGAGGTGTGCGCATGGTTTCCTACCGCCCGCTCTGGCACACGCTGGTCGACCGGGGCCTCAAGAAGATGCAGCTGGTGGAGATGGCCGGCATCAGTACCGGGACACTCTCGAAGCTGAACAAGGACCAGCACGTTGCCTTGGACGTCCTGGAGCGCATCTGTCTCGCTCTGGACTGCCGGATCGAGGATGTCGTGGAAATAACAAAGGGCCCGGACGATTGACGCCCGGGCCCCCTGTGGAGCGGCTTACTTCTTGCTATGTATCGGCGCACCTGTGCGGCTCTTTGTCCGCGGCTCGCTGTTCGGCTCCCGCACGATGAGGTCGGAGACTTCGCAGCCAAGCGCCTCACATATCAGGTCTATGTGCTCCAGCTTCACCCGCTCCGCGAGTTCGTGGTACAGCTCATTGATGGTCGATGGGCGAATACCTGTCATCCGAGCGAGATCCGCTTGCGTCCACCTCCGCTCGCCAAGCCGGGTGGACAGTAAAATCCTAATCATAGCCAAGCTCCTTTACGTGAGATTCTAACAAGAATTTTAAGATCCCGCTGGATTTTGTGAGAAAATCACGTATTCCGTTAGAACATTGGCGTAAGGCAAAAAGAGGCCGCTACACAGGGAATACTCTGCATAGCGGCCTCTTTTTTCATTTCTCCGCACATAGCGGACAGACCAAGACGAACACTCCGCCGACTGCATAGATCGTCGGCGCGGTGTTCGCCTGGCTCTCTTTTGGTGGAGGCGGGGCAAGCCGTCACGCCCAGGGGTCTGGTGAGCTTCATGATTCATGGCCGGCGCAAAGCTTTGCCGGCGCACGTGCACCACTAAACGACGCCCAATCCCGGCTCGTGGTCCTTCCAGGTTGGACGGCTGCTGTTAATTAAGCAGCGTAAGCGTAATTTTCGTTGTTCTTTAATTTATAAAGAAGTGCCCGTTTTAAGGTGGCCAGGCGCCACCGCCCGCTATTCCCACTTCCGTGTCCCCGTCGAAACCGGTACGCCCCCTCATCGTCGTCGCAAAGTCCGCTTAGCTCCGTTTCCGCCTGGCGGCGAAAACTGCGCCCGCTCCCTTGCTCCTCCTCTCCAAATCGAACCCGCTTACGCTGGGCTTCGATTTGGCTGGCGGCTTCGCCGCCGTTTGGGAGAAAACCGTTCTGGTTTGGGAAAATTAAAAAGTTGGGACCATACCGGCGCGCGTTTGCGCGCCGGTATGGGAGACGCTTACTCGGGAAAACTCAGACCTTCTCCGGCTCGGGGTAGTCCACGCCGAAGGTGTCCACAGTGACCTTCTTCATGCGCTGGGGCTGACGGGGCTTGTCGTTCCAGTCCCGCTTGGTATTGACGATGGCGTCGGCCACCTCCATGCCCTCGATGACCTTGCCGAAGGCGGCGTACTGGCCGTCCAGGTGGGGAGCCTTCTCCACCATGACGAAGAACTGGCTGCCGGCGGAGTCGGGGGCCATGGTGCGGGCCATGGACAGCACGCCCCGGTCGTGGACCAGGTTATTCTGGAAGCCGTTCCCGGTGAACTCCCCCTTGATGGAGTAGCCGGGGCCGCCCATGCCGGTGCCGTCGGGGCAGCCGCCCTGGATCATGAAGCCGGGGATGACCCGGTGGAAGATCAGGCCGTCGTAGTAGCCCTTCTGGATCAGGCTGATGAAATTGTTGACCGTGTTGGGGGCCACGTCGGGGTAGAGCTCCGCCTTCATGACGCCGCCGTCCTCCATCTCGATGGTGACGATGGGATTCTGTGCCATGGGAAACACTCCTTTTCTACGGGCGGACGGACCGCCCAACTCAAGTTTTCAGTTAATACCGGCTGTTCCGGGACTTCATGACCCGGTCCATCTCCCGCTTGGCGTCCTTTCGGGCCGCCGTCTCCCGCTTGTCATAGAGCTTCTTGCCCTTGGCCAGGCCGATCTCCAGCTTGACCCGGGGGCCGCGGAAGTAGATGGACAGGGGGATGAGGGAGTACCCGTCCTGCTTGATGCGGGCGAAGAGTTTTAAGATCTCCCGCTTGTGCATCAGGAGCCGCCGCTGGCGCAGGGGGTCCTTGTTGAAGATGTTGCCCTTTTCGTAGGGGCTGATGTGCATGCCGATGACAGACATCTGCCCGTCCTTGACGATGCAGAAGGAGTCCTTCAGATTCACGTGCCCCTGGCGGATGGACTTGACCTCGGTGCCCGCCAGCTCGATGCCGGCCTCATATTTCTCCTCAATGAAGTAATCGTGGTGGGCCTTGCTGTTCTTGGCCACGATCTTGATGCCCTTGCTCTCAGCCACGGCGGACACCCCCTTTCCTCTGTGCCGTTTTGCGGTATTGTACCCCCATTGGGGTGTTCAGTATAACACAATGCGGGGGAAAAAACAAGGGGGAGGGGGTCACTCCCGGTCCCGCTGGGTGTCCCGGACGAAGTATTCGGAGTTGTCGGTGCCCTCGGTCTTCCAGTCGAAGCGGCCCAGGGCGCGGATCAGCTTGGACAGCTTGGAGAAGCCGTAGTTCCGGGGGTCGAAGTCGGGCTGCTTTTTCAGCAGCAGGTTGCCCAGCTTGCCCATGTGGGCGTAGCCGTCCTCTCCGCACACGTCCTCCACCGACTCGGCGATGAGTTCGGCGATATCGTCGGGGATGCCGGAGCTGTTGGCGGCGCTCTTTTTGCTCTCCTTTTTGGAGGCGTGTTTCTGGGCCTTGGCGTCCGTTTTGGACGGCTCGTCCTCGGACTGCTGGGCGGCGGCCTGTTTGGCGGCGGCCCGGATGACCTCGATATAGACGAACTTGTCGCAGGCCACGATGAAGGGCTTGGGGGTTTTCTTTTCCCCCATGCCGTACACCTTCATCCCCGCCTCCCGCAGGCGGATGGCCAGGCGGGTGAAGTCGGAGTCGCTGGACACCAGCACAAAGCCGTCGCAGTTGCCCGAGTACAGAATGTC
>PPYE01740900.1_pt1 | contig 10249 bp, 13 predicted proteins | sample 1559881 | NCBI WGS metagenome assembly PPYE01 (sample SAMN08240022, study PRJNA423297) | Human gut metagenome, whole genome shotgun sequencing project.
GATAGAGGGGCGGATAGTGCAGAAAGCAGAGGATGGGCCTCCCTTCCGCTGCTCTCAGCGACGCCTCCAGTCGCCCCACCTCCCGGTTGAGCACCTTGGCGTTGTGGGGCTTTTGCTCCTCCTCCAAAAACCACCCCCGGGTGCCGCACAGGGCATAGTCACCGTATACATGGCAGTTGTTGTGCAGGAAGTCCAGGGTGGTGAGCCCCTTTTCTGCAAAGAAGCCCTTCATTTTGGACACCGTGGACCACCAGTAGTCGTGGTTCCCTTTTATCAGGAGCTTTTTGCAGGGAAACTGCTCCAGAAAGCGGAAGTCTGCTTCCGCCTGGGCCATATCGATGCCCCAGGAGGTATCTCCCGCCAGCACCAGCACATCCTCCGCCGTCAGCTGGCTCAAAGACGCTTCGATCCGCGCCACGTAATTTTCCCAGGCAGGGCCAAAGACCTCCATGGATTTGTCGGCCGTCAGGGACAAATGCAGATCCCCGATGGCATAGAGGGCCATAGGACCACTCCCCTTTCGTTTAGATCATGACTTGGACGCGGGTCTGTCGTCCTCAAAGGCGATCTGCCTGCCGCAGCTGCCGCAGAAGTGGTGCTCGCCTGCTTTCCACCAGGGCATCAGAAAGCCCTTTTTGCAGTAGGGGCAGCGCAGAAGCTGCACCCACCAGACAGCGCCCATGGTGCCGCAGATGACTCCCACAGAGCGCATGGCACTTTTGATCTGGTAGGCATCATTCACAAGAATGCCCAGTGTGCCGATACGGGTATACGGGATCAGCAGGCTCCCCGGCAGACAGATGAGCGCGATCCCAAGAAGCACCAGGACCACCTGTCCTGTACTCCGTTTGGGCGGTCCGCCCCCGTTCTGCAATCCGGGCGCCTCTCTGTGCTTCATACCCGCTCCTCTCCTTTACTTCAAAAAGTTTAGCACTACACCGTCCATGGCCTGCTTTTCGCAGGAGAGGTCAAAGCGCCGCTGCTTGCCGCGGAGCGCCGCCAGCCGCCGGGGCACCGCTGTGCCGGTGACCGCATGGAGCTGGTCCAGCAGCTCCACTCCGTCGCCCGCAGGCGCTTCCCCGATGGCCTTGAGCACGCTGTCGCAGAACTTGTAGGGGGACGCCGTGGAGACGAACACCGTGGGGGCAGTGTCTCCGGTGGCCGCACGGTACTGTTCCATGACGTTGGCAGCCACGGCGGTGTGGGTATCGATGAGGTAGCCATATTCGCGATAGTAGCGGCCGATGGTGGCGGCGGTGTCCTCCTCGCCGCAAGAGCCTGCCCAGAATGCCGCGTCCAGTCCCGCGCGGATCTTGTCAGAGACCTGGTAGCGTCCCTGGGCAGCCAGCGCTTCCATATAGCCCCGGACCTCAGCGTCGTTCTCACCGGAGAGGTCAAAGAGCAGCCGCTCCAGATTGGAGGAGATCAGGATGTCCATGGACGGGCTCATGGTGGTGTGGAAGGGCCGGTTGCGGTCGTAGACGCCGGTGCGCAGGAAGTCGGTGAGCACATCGTTGCGGTTGGAGGCGCAGATGAGCTTCCCCACAGGCAGGCCCATGCGTCCGGCATAGTAGGCGGCCAGAATGTCACCAAAGTTGCCGGTAGGCACGCAGAAGTTCACCTTGTTCCCCATGGTGAGCTTCCCGTCCCGCACCAGATCACAGTAGGCAGAGATGTAATAGACCACCTGAGGCAGGATACGGCCCCAGTTGATGGAGTTGGCGGAGGAGAGCACATACCCCCGCTCCGAGAGCGTCTGGCGGATCGCCGGATCGGAGAAGATTCGCTTCACACCGCTCTGGGCATCGTCAAAGTTGCCAACCACGGCGCAGACTCCCACGTTGTCCCCCTCCTGGGTGACCATCTGGGCCTCCTGTACCGCGGAGACGCCATCCTTTGGATAGAACACCAGGATCTTGGTCTGGGGCACATCGGCAAAACCCTCCATGGCGGCCTTGCCGGTATCGCCGGAGGTAGCCACCAGGATGCACACAGTCTTGTCCTCCCCGGTCTTGCCCAAAGACGCAGAGAGAAGCTGGGGCAGCATCTGGAGCGCCATATCCTTGAAAGCACTGGTGGGACCGTGCCACAGCTCCAGGCAGTGGGTGGACTCGTCCACCGTGTGCACCGGCGCCACGGCGGCCGTATCGAATTTGTCCGGGCCGTAGGCGTTTTTGGAAAAGGCACGCAGCTCATCCAACGTGTAATCCGTCAGGTAAAGCGCCATGATCCGGGCTGCCCGTTCCGGATAGTCCGCCGTCAGCAGGCTCTCCAGAAAAGCCCGGTCCATCTGCGGGATCTGGGTGGGTGTCAGCAGTCCGCCTTCCCGGCTCAGTCCCAGCTTCACCGCCTCAGCCGCAGTGTAGCGCAGCGTGCAGTCTCGTGTGCTGTAATAGTGCATGGTCTTCTCCTCGCTTTCTCAGGGAAAATGGTTATTGGAACGCGTCGGCCAGATATTCCAGCCGTATGATCCGCGCCTGTTCATCCGTATAGACCTCCGCCACGTCGAACCGGGCGGGGGCATCGATCTCATGGCGGCTGAGGTACAGTGCAGCCGCGGCACGCAGCCGCTCCCGTTTCCGCCTATCCACCGCCTCCCGGGGAAGGGCAATGGCGCCGGCGCCCCGGAGCTTCACCTCCACAAAGCAGATGGTGCCCTGTCTGTCCCGGGCCACCAGGTCCAGCTCTCCGAACCGGCAGCGCCACTGACTGGCCAGCAGCGTACACCCCTGCTGGCGCAGGTAGCGGGCCACCTCCGCCTCTCCCCGGTCTCCGGCGGCCTTTTTGGTGGTCACGGCCGCTTCGCCTCCCACTTTTTCAAAAACGTCCGCCGGTGCTCCGGGCAGGGGCCGTAGGCATCCAGCATCTCATAGTGGAGCTTCGTGCCGTAGCCCTTGTGTTTGGCGAAATGATATTGGGGGAACTGTGCTTCCAGCTCTGTGGAGACGTACCGGTCCCGGCTGACCTTGGCCAAAATGGATGCCGCCGCAATGGAGGCGCTCTTGCCGTCACCGCCCACCAGGCACACATGGGGCACAGTGATGGCCACACGGCTGCCGTGGTCCCGGTTGCCGTCGATGAGGGCCAGATCAACCTTTATAGAAAGGCCATCCAGCGCCCGCTGCATGGCCAGCATTCGGGCGTTGAGAATATCTATCTCGTCGATCTCCGCAGCGGAGACGGAGGCGATGCTGTATGCCGACGCCTGGGCGGTGATGCAGTCATACAGGGCCTCCCGCTTCTTCTCCGTCAGTTTCTTGGAGTCATTCAATCCGGGGATGTCGATCTCCCTGGGCAAAATGACTGCGGCGGCGTACACGGGTCCCGCCAGAGGCCCGGCGCCCGCCTCGTCCACGCCGCAGAGGGTCTCATACCCTGCGCTCCACTGCTCTCGTTCGTATGTCCAAAGGTCCATAGTCATCTTACCAATACTCCATGACGATTCTCTTACAGTCCCGGCAGACCCAGGCAGGCCGGTCCAAAGATCCGGCATCCTTTGCACTGGTATCGGGATTTTTAAGCACGATACCGCCCCGCTTTGCAATGCCTTTCATGGTGAGCCAGTTCAGCTTCGGCGCACCCTGGGGAAGAAAATACTCCCACATTCCAAAGGTGTTCAGGAATCCGTGCTCCATCTCTTTCCCGCATACAGGGCAGTTCATATTACCATTCTTTCCGCTTATACACCTTCCGGCAGCTCCAGTGTAAAGCGTCCGAGCTTGCCAGAGCGGAACTCATCCAGCAGGATCTTTGCCATGCGCTCCGTGTCTACGTCGCCGCCGGAGATCAAAAAGCCCCGCTTTTTCCCGGCAGCGCAAAGCAGCCGGTAGCCCCAGGCCACGTCGTTTTCCTCGTCCTCACGTTCCGGGATGCCCGGCAGCTTATAGGCAGCGGAAAGCGCCTGAGGATACCGCTCCCCCAGATAGGCCATCAGGTGGCAGCCCAGGGTCTCTGTATCCAGAATGTCATCCTTGACAGCGCCGGTATAGGCCAGGTTCAGCCCCACGCTCTGATCCTCGAACTTGGGCCAGAGGATGCCGGGGGTATCCAGCAGCTCCAGATTTTTATCGATGGGCACCCACTGCTTGGCCCGGGTGACGCCGGGACGGTCCTCCGTTTTGGCAGTCTTGCGCCCGGCGATCTTATTGATGAAGGTGGACTTTCCTACATTGGGGATGCCCAGGATCATCACCCGGATGACCCGGTTTTGTCCCTTTTCCTCGTAGGCGCGGATCTTGTCCGCCAGCAGCTCCCGCACGGCGGCGGCAAAGCGCGCCGTGCCCTGTCCGCTTTTCGCGTCCGACTCCAGCACGGCGTAGCCCTTGCCCTTGAAATAGGCGGCCCACTTGGCGGTAGAGTCCGGATCCGCCTGATCTACCCGGTTCAATACCACCAGCCGCGGCTTCCCTGCCGTCAGCTCGTCCACGTCCGGATTCCGGCTGGAAATGGGGATACGGGCGTCCAGGATCTCACACACCGCATCCATATGCTTGATCTGTTCGGCGATCATCCGCCGGGTCTTGGTCATATGACCGGGATACCACTGAATATTCATGCGTCCACTCCGTCGATCAGGCCGATCCGGCCGAATTCCCGCTTCCCGGTCACATCATCCGCTCCCGGGAATGCCAAAAACACCGCCTTACCCAGCACACAGCGGGTATCCACCGTGCCCAGCCGGGAGTCCCGGCTGTCACTGGAGTGATTGCGGTTGTCGCCCATGACAAAAATGCACCCTTCGGGCACGGTCAGCGGGAACTCCGTCCCCTCTTCCATATAGGTCGGCTCATTGATATAGGGCTCATCCAGCGCCTCACCGTCCACATACACGACGCCGGCTTCAAAGTCGATGTCCACGGTCTGTCCCTCCGTGGCGATGACCCGCTTGACGATGGGCTCTTCCAGGAAGCTCTCCTCCCGCAGCACCACAATATCGCCGTATTCGTAGTCACTGTCCAGCAAAGAACTGAGCACCAGCAGACGGTCCCCGTTTTGCAGGGTGGGCACCATGGAGTGCCCATCCACGCCGATCAGGCGGATCAAAAAGGTAAACACCAGGACAACCGTCAGCACCGAACCAACCAGCGCCTGGGTCCATTCATACAGCTCCCGGCCGGGGGTCTCCCGCTGGCCGGCTGCCTCATCCGTCATCTCTTCTTTCTTCTCTTCGTCCTCACGCATGTTCCGCTACGCTCCTTATATACCGCCCAAGCGGCTGAAATCCCGCTGCTGTGTATCTGCGTCCTTTCCGGGGAACAGCAAAAACACGGCTTTTCCCAGCAGGCACTGCTCTTCCACCGTTCCAAGCTCCGCACTGCGGCTGTCCTCGGAGTTATTGCGGTTATCGCCCAGCAAAAACAGTTCTCCCTCCGGCACCGTCAGCGGAAATTCCGTACCCTCTTCCTGATACGTAGGTTCACGGGTATAGGGCTCGTCCAGTGCCTGGCCGTCCACGTAGACGATACCTGTTTCAAAATCGATGTCCACGGTCTGCCCCTCCGTGGCGATGACCCGCTTGACGATGGGCTGACCGTCTTTAAAATAGGCATCCCGGACAATGACGATATCCCCCTGCTCCAGATCACCCGCCAAATAGCGGCTCACTGCCATCAGAATATCTCCGTCCTGCAGGGTCTCCCGCATGGATTCCCCGTCCACCCGGATCAGCCGCAGCACGAACGTGAACAGCAGGACCATGCCTAAACTCACGCATACCAGTGTTCGCAGCCAGCTATACAATTCCTTTGCCGTTTGCTTTTCCTTTTCCATGTTGTGCTCCCGACCTGTCATAATCTAAATTAGTATAGCAAACGCGGGATAAAATCACAAGAGATTTTCCCGGAAAAGAAAAAAGAGAGGCGTTTCGCCTCTCTTTTTTTCTTTCTTACAGCTTCTCCTTGACCTTGGCACCCTTGCCAACGCGGCCGCGCAGATAGTACAGCTTGGCACGCCGGACGTCGCCGCTGCGGACGACCTCGATGGTGTCGATGGAGGGAGAGTGAACGGGGAAGACCTTCTCCACGCCGACGCCGTAGGAAATGCGGCGAACGGTGATGGTCTCCTCGATGCCGCCGTGCTTCTTGGCGATGACGGTGCCCTCGAAGACCTGGATACGCTCGCGGGAGCCTTCCTTGACCTTCACGTGCACGCGCACGGTGTCGCCGATCTGGACACGGGTGACTTCGTTCTGCAGGGTCTCCTTGTTCAGTTCCTGAATGAGATTCATTGGTTTTTCCTCCTGATTTATAGGCGTTCATACCGCTTTTGAACGCGCCCAAAGATCAAAAAACAGGCGCGCGGCAGAGGACCGCCCTTTGTAAGCCATAGTAGGATACCACAGCTTGCAAAAAAAGGCAAGCATTATTTTACAAAAAGTTCTCTTTTCCTGCGGCTTCCCGCACAGCCGCCGACAAGGCAGCAGCAGCCGGCGGCAAAAGCCACAGGCTGCCGCCGCTTTGCCACATCACCGCCGTCAGGCAGACCGTCAGCCCCAGAGCGCAGCAGCACCCGGTCCAGCGGGCGACCCGCTCCCCGGCCGCCGGTCCTGCCAGCCACACGGTCGCCAGCTGCAATGCCCGGCCGCCGTCCAGCGGACGTATGGGCAGAAGATTGAATCCGGCCAGTGCAAAATGCGCCCCTGCCGCAGTCATCAGCCACGGCGCTGCGCAGGCGGTGAGGATCGTTCCGCACAGCAGATTGGCTCCCGGACCGGCTAAAACAGCCGCCAGTTCCCCACCGTAGGACAGGCCCTCCGGCTGCATCTGCATTCTTGCTCCCAGGATGCCTACATCAACCAAACGGATCTCCGCTCCCAAAAAACGCGCAGCGGCCCAGTGTCCCGCTTCATGGACACAGGCAGCGCTCAGGACCACCGCCAGCATCTCCCAGCCGTTCCCAAGCAGGAACCACCCCAGAAGCAGCCAGAAGCCTCCGCTGACCTTTACCGGCAGCTTACGCCGCGGACACATAATATACGGGATTGAGATAAACACCCTCCTGATGCAGTTCAAAATGGAGATGGGGACCCGTGGCAATGCCGGTCTGCCCCACCTTTCCCAAAACGCTGCCCTTCCCCACCTGGGCGCCGGAGGACACTGAAATGGCACTGCAGTGGGCATAGAGCGTCTCATATCCGCCCTCGTGGGTAACGATCACATATTTTCCGTAGCTGCTGCTCTCCCCCACCGCCTTGACGGTGCCGTCAGCAAAGCAGCACACATCACTGCCGTCGGGTGCGGCGATGTCCACACCATAGTGGAAGCGTTCTTCTCCCTCCACCGGGTGATCCCGATAGCCAAATCCGGAGGAAATCGGACCATCCGCCGGTGTGCAGTAGTCAAATCCCAGCAGACACTGCTCCATACAAACATTTTCCGGAAGATTTTGATTGGAATACAGCACATATGCAAGGGTGGACACCTCTGCTGTCTCCTCCTGCTCCTGTACCCCGTCCGCCGCTTCCTCTGTCCGGGCGTTGCGGAGATACTCCATCGCCGCCGGCTCCTCTTGCAGGTCCGTGCTTTTTGCCGCGGTTTCGTAGGCAGAAAAGGTATCGGGATGGAACACTGCCTCATACATCTCGTCCAGTGCCTGCCCTACATCCTGCTGGCCGGAAGCCGCCTCTCCGATGGCAGAAAAAACAGCCTGGATATCCATATTCTGCCGTAGGGCCGCATTTACTTTTTCACTGATCACATCCAGCTTGCCGGGCAGCAGCAGCTTCACCGTCACCAGCAGAACGAACATGCCGCCGCAGGCCACCAGCTGGAAAAGGCGCCGGCGTTCCGCAGCGCTCACCGGAGCGGATTTCTTTTGTCCGCAGCGCCCCCGGCTGTATGGTGCACGCCGTCCGGACGCCACACTTTCCCGCACTGTCTGTGCCATAGCCGACCCTCCCTGTACCGCTTTTCCCTTGAAGCCTATGCAGGCATGCGCAAAAAATATGCCCCTTGACATTCTGGCAAAAATTCTATATAATTACCGATGCTGCATCCGGGTGTAGCGCAGTTGGTAGCGCGCATGGTTCGGGTCCATGAGGCCGTGGGTTCGACTCCCGCCACTCGGACCAAAAGATAGAAATCCGAACTTAATCTTCCAAGTTGGAGATGGGTTCGGATTTCTTCTTTTTACTGAAAACCTGGATTTAATCCGATAAACGAAAAAAAGCGGGCTTTCCTCGTTGATTTGAGGAAAGCCCGCCTTTTCGTGTGTAAACATCTCATATAGTAAATATGGTTTGAAAGTCCCCTTTGGCATAAAGATGATTTGGTATGATGTATATCAAGTGCCCGAAGTGAGCACTTGATCGGCGATTTATTCGTTTTATCCAGCTTTAGCCATATGCTGTTTCAGCTGTTGTTCCTCCTTCCACTGGGCAAACTGGCGCTGCCCTTCTTCGCTGGCGTAAAACTTTTCAATCTCCGGCAGCAGCACACGGACCAAAGCCTCCATCTCATGCTGTGGAATCCCGGTGCCGTAGTCATTTACCTTTTTCTTTTTTGCCAAATGGTGTACCTCCATAATAGATTTGCATATACGTACAAAGAAAAAGCCGCCACATATGGCGGTCACAAGTTTTGCTCAATAGGCCGCTCCTTTCTCCCGGAGCCACGGGTATACACATCCAGAACTTCCTTTGGGATACGATCAAGAACCGCCACAGCGTCAGCATAGTCCCGCCGCAGCTTGGCATCGGCCAGCTGCTTTAAAGTGCTTTCCTGGGTCGCTTTCTCTAGGGATTGCTCCAGTTGAGTGTTCTTCTGTTTCAGCTTTTTGTTCTCCATGGTGGTTTCCATAAATGCCACCTGATATTTCTTCATGAGGTTGTACATCCGCTCCACAGCCGGGATATACTGATCCATAAAAGCTGCAATCTCGGCAGCTCTGCTTTTTGCGTTAAAGGCTCCAATACCGGCCAGCAGTTCCTCCAGCTTGGCTTTCTGTTTGAGCAGGAGGGTCATCTCCTTGAACACTCTGGGCGGGATGTGGTCACGTCCGGTCTGGCTGGCACTTTCTCCTCGCTCGAGGTCGGGATATTTCCGTACCATGTGCTCCCAGAACTTGTCCTGCCACTGGGTCAGCTTTTTCTTGTTTCCCACGATTTCCTTGGCGCTGAGCCTGCCATCCACAGTCAGTGGGACAAAAGAAAGGTGCATATGGGGCGTTTTCTCGTCCATATGCACCACAGCGGATATGATTGTTTTGGGGGCTTGGTTTTGCTGGAGAAAGGTCAGCGCCTCTTGGAAATAGGCTCTGATTTCAGATTTCTTCTTTCCCTGAAAGAACTCCGGCGTGGCAGTTACCAAAGCTTCCACGACTCGAACACTGTCTGACCGGGTACGGCAACCGGCTTCTTTGATTTGCCGCTCCGCCTCCGCACGATATTTTCGTTTCGGCTCGATCAGATGGAAATTATACTTACTCCTGCTGATGTCCACATCGGGGTTGCTGGCGTATTTCTCTTTGGTGCGCTCGTTGTGGGCTTCAATATTCCCGATCTCCGGTCCCTTGTACTTGGCAAAACGGAGAATGGCATACTGCGGCTTACTCATATGTTGTCCTCCTTTTTCCGTTTCTCAAATTACTGTGTGAATTGCTATAAAGAGCGTACAGCGGCCAATCAAAGTGTACGTACGTACAGCGTCCGCTCCCCGATATTAGCGCCGCCATTCTTCCGGCTCGTCTTCCGGTACGTACGTACGCATCGAATCACCGGAAAACACCGACATATTATTTCTTACCAGAACCTCAATTCCCAGAAAGCCACGCACCCGCCGTCCGGCGGCATTGGTCACATTGTTACAGTATTCCAGATTGTAGCGGCTCTGGCAGGCGATCAGGGCTTCGCTGAAACTGCGAGGTTTCAGGGCAGGCAGATTGTTCTCGGTGCAGTAAATCTGGTATGCCTCATACAGCTCTTTAGAGCTAGCAGACATATCGGCTTTCCGGCAAATATACCCGTCTGAATCCAGAAAATCAAAGATATTGTTGTTATCTCGTTTGACAGCCTCCCGATTGTCTTTTGTGCGCTGGCTCTCGGTAAACTTGAAATTGTTAGCGGCCAGCCGCTGCAATCCCTCAAAAGCCCACAGCAGGATGCCCTCCACTTCGGCTTTCATCTTCTCGGCAAGGTCGGGGTCATCCACCCGTCCGGCAGGCTTTTCTTTTGTAGTCAGCACCAGCTGACGGCGGTAAAATCCGTCGCTCCGGTCAAACAGCGCCTGCAAATCTCCGTTGGAGAAAGCCAGCA
>PPYE01386384.1_pt1 | contig 10248 bp, 8 predicted proteins | sample 1559881 | NCBI WGS metagenome assembly PPYE01 (sample SAMN08240022, study PRJNA423297) | Human gut metagenome, whole genome shotgun sequencing project.
AAGGTTCGCAGCTGGATGACTACGGACACTTCAATGACATTGATTTGCTGATGCAGGAAACACATGACTTTGACCGTACCGTTGGTGCTATTTATGAGTGGGCTGCCAAGGATGGAGAGACATTAGTTGTAGTTACCGCAGACCATGAAACCGGTGGACTTACGCTGGTGGACGGTGACCTGGCAGAAGGCAAAATCGTATGTAAATTTTCAACAGGAGGTCATAGCGGTGTAATGGTGCCGGTATATGCTTTCGGTCCCGGTGCAGAGGAGTTTACCGGAATCTTTGAGAATACTGCTATCTTTGATAAGATAAAGAAATTGCTTAATTTGTAAATCTATAAATACCTATTTCCCATGTTGAAACACATTTTATTGGTAGGCTTGCTTTCTTTCTCCGCCCTCCCTTTACTGAAAGCTCAAAGCTGTGGCAATGATGAGAAGTATCATCTGCCTTACAAGAATACATATGTAAAGGAACCATTGGTCACCGAAAATGAGTATCGTGTGGCAAAGCCTGAGACGATTGTGCCGAAGAGCTTCGAAGAAGCCCGGCAAATTCTTCCCAACCCCATTTGGGGTGGACATGACAAGGAACTTGAAATGTATTGGAAGGCATGGGAAATAGCTATCGGCAATATTCGTGCTCGAACAACTTTTACGCCAAGCAGCATCCCGACGGTTTCATTTGCCGTGAAATAAAGGCGGATGGTGCCGATTGCTTTGAACGCTATGATCCGGTGAGTACCGGACCGAATTTGATGCCTTGGTGTGAGATGGTCTATTTCCATCAGTTTGGTGATACGGAACGCCTGCACAAGATATTTCCGGTACTTTGTGCTTATTATAAGTGGTTGAAATTGAACCATACTTGGAGAAATGGAACCTACTGGTCAAGCGGATGGGGGACCGGCATGGATAATATGCCCCGTGTTCCGTCGGAATACAGCCCTATCTACAGTCACGGGCATATGATTTGGTTAGATACAAACCTACAGCAATTATTTACTGCCAATTTACTACTTGAGATGGGCTTTTATCTGGAACGTTGGCAAGAGATAGAAGAGTTTGAAGACGAAGCCAAAATGCTGGGAAAATATATCCATGACAATCTTTGGGATGAAAAGACCGGTTTCCTTTATGACCAGTATGCTGACGGTACGCTCTGTACAACCAAGGGAATAGGTGCCTATTGGGCTCTGTTTACTGATGTATTGGATTCTGTACAGTTGGACCGCATGGTGAAGGAATTGGATAATCCTGCCACATTCAACCGGAAACACCGTATTCCTTCTTTGTCTGCCGATAATCCCAAGTACAAGGAGAATGGCCGTTATTGGCAGGGTGGCGTATGGCCGGGAACTAATTACATGGTGATGCAGGGCCTTGTGCAGAAAGGTTATGGTAAACTGGCACGGGAGATTTGTTTGAATCATTATGCCCAGGTGTTTGAGGTCTATAAGAAGACTGGAACTTTTTGGGAATATTATGCTCCGGAAAGTGCTGAGCCGGGATTTATGGCAAGGGATAATTTTGTGGGTTGGGCAGGACTTCCTCCTATTGCTGAATTGATAGAATTTATTATCGGTATTCGGGGAGATTATGCCAAAAAGCAGATTATCTGGGATATGAATTTGACGGAGATTAACGGCATAGAACGCTATCCTTTTGGTCCCGAAGGGCTTATCTCCTTAAAAGCTGAAGCACGCCGTTCTGCAAGTGATGAACCTCGTATTACAGTAGATTCCAATATCGATTTTGAACTGTGTGTACTCTATGGTGGAAAAGAGAAAAAGATAAATGTGACATCCGGTAAGCATACCTATTAAAGAAGAAATCAATCATGAAAAACAATATGTCAAGACGCCAATTTCTGAAGACTGGCGGGCTTGCCTTGGCTGCAATGACCTTTCAGCCCGCTTCCGTATTATCTTCATCCGGGACTTTCAGCCAGAGATATGTTTCGTTGCGTCCTTCTGCAAGCAAAAGGAACTTCATTTCGAAGGCAGTAGATGCTGCCATTGAAGAAGCAAAGCCTAAAATAAAGGACGAGAAGTTGCGTTGGATGTTCGAGAACTGTTTTCCCAATACGCTTGACACTACTGTCAGATATAGAGTGAAGAATGGCAGACCAGATACTTTCGTCATTACAGGTGATATAGATGCCATGTGGTTGCGCGACTCTTCAGCGCAAGTATGGCCCTATCTGCCGTTGATGAAGAAAGATAAGGACTTGCAGTTGATGGTGGCAGGACTTGTCAACAGACAGACTGAATGTATCTTAATAGACCCGTATGCCAATGCCTTCAACGACGGGCCGTTGGGCAGCTATTGGGAAACCGACCATACACAACATATGGCTAAGGAACTGCATGAACGCAAATGGGAGATAGATTCTTTGTGCTATCCCATTCGTCTGGCTTATCATTATTGGCAATACACGGAAGACACGTCTGTGTTCGATGAAAATTGGCATAAAGCTATGCTGCTGGTGGTCAAGACCTTTAAAGAGCAACAGAGGAAACAAGGCTTAGGACCTTATAGCTTTACGCGCGATTGCGACCGCCCTACAGATTCGCAGATTAACAACGGATGGGGAGCACCGGTAAAGCCGGTCGGCTTAATCGTTTCTTCTTTCCGTCCGTCAGATGATGCTACACAATACGGTTTTCTGATTCCTAAGGGGTAGGAGGCCCTCATGTGGGATTGAATTATATCTGGCCGATGAGCATCATTATGAAGGCTTTTACAACGGATGATTCCGAAGAAATACGTGCTTGTCTGAAGCAACTTCGTGATACGGATGGAGGGACGGGCTTTATGCATGAGTCTTTCCATTCGGAGGATGCCGCGGACTTTACTCGTTCCTGGTTTGCCTGGACAAATACTTTGTTCGGTGAACTGATACTGAATACAATCAAGGAATATCCCAACTTATTATCCCAAATACTATGAAGATAAGATATTGGTTACTGGCTATGTCATTCATTTTTCTCTCTTGTGGGAGAGTGGCTGATGATGTAGAGGCAAACTATGGTATTATACCCATGCCGAATGAACTTGCTCCAATGCAGGGAGTGTATGTCTTGCAAGGGAAAAAAACAGTGGCTGTCCCTTCCGGGGAAGCCGCGATGAAAGTTTTTCATTATTTGGAGGATGCGTTGAAAAACACTTCTGTAACGCTGAAGGATATTTCGGAAACGGGAAAGGCCGATATTTGCTTATCTATAGATAATTCCTTGCCCAATGAGGCCTATACATTGGAGGTTTCTTCCGATAGGATAAATATATCTTCCAATGAAACTGCCGCCGGATTTTTTTATGGTGTCCAGTCTTTGCTGCAGCTCATGCCGGCAGCCATTTATGATGGTGACCGGAAATACGAAGGAAAGATTAGGATTCCTGCTGTCAGCATTACGGATGCTCCCCGTTTCCCTCATCGTGGGGCTATGATGGATGTAGGGCGTAATTTTCTGCCAAAAGAGGAAGTGCTGAAGTTTCTTGATTTGATGGCATTCTATAAATTGAATAAATTCCATTTTCATCTGACAGATGACCAAGGATGGAGAATAGAAATAAAGAAATACCCGAAACTGACTGAAATAGGTTCTTATCGTAAACAGACTCAGATAGGACACTCTGATTATTATTTTCCACGGCGTTACGATGGAAAAGAAAAGAGAGGCTATTATACGCAGGAAGAAATAAAGGAAATTGTGAAGTATGCATCCGACCGTTTCATTACGGTCATTCCCGAAATTGAAATGCCGGGACATGCATCCGCAGCACTGGCTTCCTATCCGGAACTTTCTTGCGGACTGGGAAAGACTTATGTGGTGCGTGATTATTTTGATGTTTTTGATGAGGTCTATTGTCCCAAAGAGCATACATTTGAATTCTTACAAAATGTGCTGACCGAAGTTATGGAACTCTTCCCCAGCCATTATATCCACATTGGTGGAGATGAGTGTCCCAAGAAAGCATGGAAGAAGTGTGCCCATTGCCAGCATTTGATGAAGTGGGAAGGTCTGCCCAACGAAGAAGCTCTGCAAAGTTGGTTTATCCATCGGATTGAGCAATTTGTGAACAGTAAAGGGCGTGACATCATCGGGTGGGATGAGATTCTGGAAGGAGGGCTTGCCCCTAATGCTACCGTCATGTCATGGCGTGGCGAGAAAGGAGGTATCGAAGCGGCTCGCCAACGGCATAAAGTCATTATGACACCCGGCAAAAAGTGTTATTTGGATTACTACCAGGAAAGTCCGGAATTTGCCCCGTTGGCTATCGGCGGTTTTCTTCCGTTGGATACGGTGTACAATTATAACCCGCTTCCTGCTGAACTGACTCCGGAAGAACAAGCTTATATAATAGGTGTACAAGCCAATATCTGGGGAGAGTACATACAGACTCCCGAATATTTTGAATATATGGCTTTCCCTCGTTTGCTGGCTATGTCAGAGGTGCAATGGACACAGCCGGAACATAAGGACTTCGAGTCGTTTGCCCGTAGGCTGGATAAGGAGTTTGAACGATTGGATTATTGCGGAGTGAATGCTTGCCGCAACTTCTATGAAGTCAATCAGGCTGGTGCGTGGAACAAGTCGCAGCAGACTTATGAGGTGACTTTGAACACCTTCTGTCCGGATGCCGATATTTACTATGCGGTAAATGATTCAACGGTCAACACTTCATCTTCCCTTTATGAGACTCCGATACCGTTGGACGAGGATGCAACTATTTATTCGGCAGTTTACAGAAGCGGTAAGCCGCTAGGGAAAGTGACTCGCAAGAGTTTTGCTGTAAACAAGGCAACCGGATGTGACTATACTTGTAATCCTGAAGCAGGATGGGAACACTTGAATAAAGGCTTCGGGCTGACTGATGGACGACGTGGCTATGCCCGCGACATGCGTCGCTGGATTAGCTTCTACCAGGATACTGTACAGATTGTAGTGGAACTGAAGAAACCTCAAAAAGTCAAGGAAGTGGCCTTTTCTTCTTTATGGCGGCCGGTAAATGAGATATGGCCGGCAAGAGCGATGGGTGTCTCTGTTTCAATGGATGGTCAGACTTTTATTCCGGTGGGCACTAAACGGCTGACTTATGATTTTAGCTTGACGGAAGGCACCCGTTTTCCGGCATCTCTTTCATTTGCCGAAACGGAAGCTACATTTGTCCGCTTGGAATTATTGAGTGGTGGCTTGTGCCCGAAAGGATATTTTCATGAAGGGTTGCAGAGTGAGTTGGCAATAGATGAAATAGAAATATATTAATCTCAAGAAATTATGAAGAAAATAGTTGTTCTTTTAGTTGTACTGTTGGGCTGTATGCCGGTAACGGCTTTTGCGCAGAAGCAATTCTTTTTTAAGGATGGCAGGTTTGTAGTAGCACAGTTTACAGATTTGCACTGGATGCCGGGTTCTGCAAAGTGTGCCGAAACGGCAGCTACTATCCGTGCTGTCCTGGCAGCCGAACATCCGGACATTGCTATACTGAGTGGGGATGTGGTGACCGATGACCCTGCTATGGATGGATGGAAAAGTGTAGTGGATATTTTCAATGAAGCCAAGATGCCTTTTGTGGTGATGATGGGAAACCATGATGCAGAATACTTAACGCGCAATGAAATCTATGATTTCCTCTTGAAGTCTCCCTACTATGTGGGGGCAAAAGGCCCTGAAGATATTATGGGATGTGGTAATTGTGTGATTTCTATTTATAGTCCGGAGAAGAAGGACCAGGTAGAGGCATTGCTCTATTGCATGGATTCCAACGACTATCAGCCTAATAAAATCTATGGTGCTTACGACTGGATTCATTTCGACCAAATAGAATGGTACAGAAAGCAAAGTAAACACTTTGCAGAGAAGAACGGTGGTAATCCCGTTCCTGCTTTGGCCTTTTTCCATATTCCGCTGATTGAATACAACGAAATCAGAGGTGACGGGAAAACTTATGGCAATGACAAAGAAGGTGGAGTTGCCTCTGCTAATATCAATTCTGGTATGTTTGCTTCCTTCCTTGACATGAGGGATGTAATGGGAGTATTTGTAGGACATGACCATGATAACGATTTTATAGGAATAGATAAAGGTATTGCATTGGGATACGGACGGGTGACCGGTGCGGATGCGTATGGAGAGTTGACGAGAGGAGCCCGTATCATTGAACTGTACGAAGACCAATTCAAATTTGACACATGGATTTCCACTCCTTCGGGAAGGGAGGCTGCCTACTATTACCCTTCAGGTCTGAATTCGGATGAGGAGCAGAGTATGGCTTATTTGCCGGCTACGGGAACTTCTCCCAAGAAGCAGGGCGTGGCATATACCTATTATGAAGGCAAATGTAAACGTGTTGCCGATATTGCCGCCTGCAATAAAGTGAAGGAAGGGGTGATGAAGAACTTCTCGATTGAAGAAGTAGCCGTCCCTGATCATTTTGCTTATGATTTCCGTACGTTGGTGAAAATTCCAGAAAGGGGAGTATACCGTTTCTATACTTTTTCCGATGATGGTTCTAAACTATACATAGACGGTAAATTGATTGTTGATAACGACGGTGGACACAGCGGACGCCGTGCCGAAGGGAAAGTCGCTCTCGAAGCAGGGTACCACGAGTTGCATCTGCTGTATTTCGAAGATTACATGGGCCAGGAATTGGAAGTCGGGTATTCGGGACGGAATGTTCTGGAAACCGTGTTACCTGATACCATGTTGTTTGTACCGGATTAAATCAGCGCTGGTAACTCTTTGTCTGGTATTCTTTCCGATATTCATTGGGAGAGACTTTCTTCAAAGCTTTGAATTGGCGGGACAAGTTCTTCAGATTGTTTATTCCGACTTGTTCCGCCACATCTGCAATCGGAGCATCACTGGCCAACAGCAATTGGGCAAAGCGTTCCATCCTAAGGTTGAAGATGTATTTGTGGATGGATTGCTGGGTGACTTGCTTGAAGCGAATCTCCAATAAACGGCGTGATAATGGTACTTGTTTCACTATATCCGATACAGTGATATCAGCTGCTATATTCTGATGGATATATTTCAGAGCGGTTTGGATATGGGCATCGGTGGTAGAATAGAAGTCGGTCGAAAGCCGGTTGATTATATTAACTGGTTGGAGCACTACGTCCTGATAAGTGGCCTCCTCATCATTCAATAGATGTTCTATGAGGGCAGCTGCCTCAAATCCGCCTCTTACAATGTTTTGGCTGATACTGGATAGGGGAGGGTCTGAAAGATTGCATATAATCTCATCATTGTCGACTCCTAATATTGCTATCTTGTCGGGCACTCTGATGTTGTTGACTTTACAGATTTCCGTAATGCGGTTACCTTGATTGTCATCGCAAGCCATGAGTGCCGTAGGTTGTGGCAATGACTTTAACCAGTTGAGCAGGGGCGGTGCTTCATAAAACCATAAGTCATCAAGGGATTGGTCCTGATAAGAATAGAAATTGTTTCCAAACCCTTGGGCTGCTATACATTCATAGAAACCCTCGCAACGTTCTTGTGACCATACCGTATCGCGATAACCATAGAATGCGAAGTTCTGAAAGCCTTTACTCAGAAAAAACTCTGCTGCCATTCTGCCGGTCTTGCGGTAATCGCCGGTGATGTTTGGAATATTGCTGAACCTTGATTTATAATCCTGGGCCAATGCGATAATTCCGTTTTCACGGAATAGCTCCACATTGTCATCATTGTCAAATCTGCCGATGATTGCATCTGCCTGCCATGTCTTTGCCCATTTCAAGACTCCTTCTATACCATGACTGTTTTTGTAGGAGGGTGGCATACGGCATACTACCCATGGCTCATGGCTTTTGGAATAGGCCAATACCCCCTTTAGCAGATTGTACGAAAAGGACTCTGTAAAATCGGTCAATAATATCAATCGAATCATAGCAGTTGACTAAATGTAACTGATTGTTACTTATACAAATGTTAGCTTAATTGACAAATATAGGATTTTATTTCTTTTTCTTCAAATCTTTTCCCTCATATTTGCAGATTGCTTCAATCCATTTTTCTTCCAGTGGCTTGGACTCGTGTTTGGCGAGGTCGAAGGCTACCATGACGGAGGTACATACGCATTTTACTTCTTGGGTTTCCGTATCAATGACCCGTTGGGCGAGGTGGAAGCTTTTGGTTCCTATCTCAGTGACGGCAGTTTGCACGGCGATATGGTCCGAACCATAAATCTGTGCGAGGAAGTTTGCTTCAATATGGACGACAACGATACCATCCTTTTCCCAATCTACATCCGGGCATACGGAAGCGAAATATTCCGTTTTTCCTAAATCATAAAAAGAGAAGTAAACAGTGTTGTTTACATGGCCGAATTTGTCGACGTCATTGAAGCGTAGTTGTATGGGCAGGGTGTGGTTAAATTGAATTTCTTCCATTGTTTTCTCTTAAACTTTGTTTATAATCGCTGCAAAAATACTATTTTTGCGTGTTAATCCGTGAACTTATATATCAAGAAATGATAGAAGACATCAAAAAAGCCTGCCAGGTAATGAGCGAGGGCGGGGTAATTCTGTATCCGACAGATACGATTTGGGGTATAGGTTGTGACGCTACCAATGAAGAAGCGGTGCGCCGTGTATATGAAATCAAGCAACGCTCTGACAGTAAGGCGATGCTGGTATTGGTAGATTCTCCGGTAAAGGTGGATTTCTATGTGCAGGATGTTCCGGAGGTTGCCTGGGATTTGATAGAACTGGCTGACAAGCCCCTTACCATAATTTATTCCGGAGCGCGTAATCTGGCTCCTAACTTGCTTGCCGAAGATGGTAGTGTAGGTATCCGTGTCACCAGTGAGGCATTTTCAAAACGGCTTTGTCAGCAGTTCCGCAAGGCGATAGTCTCTACTTCTGCCAATGTCAGCGGGCAACCGTCTCCCGGTAACTTCAGTGAAATAAGTGAAGACATCAAGTCTGCGGTGGATTATATAGTAGGATACCGCCAGGAGGAAACGGGACGCCCGAAACCGTCCAGTATCATCAAGTTGGGCAAGGGCGGAGTCATTAAGATTATTCGCGAATAAAAGGAAAAATGGCAGAGGACAAGAGGAGTTTGTTGCAGCGCTTCATCATATGGCGCGAAAAGAATATCAAGGAAAAGCGGTTCATACTGATTCTCAGTTTTCTTGTAGGTATCTTTACGGCATTCGCCGCACTGATACTGAAAGTCATCATACACTGGATACAGAACTTCCTGACGGATAATTTCAATGCGACGGAAGCCAACTACCTTTATCTGGTCTATCCGGTAGTGGGTATCTTCCTGACCGGATTGTTTGTCCGCTACGTGGTGAAGGACGACATCAGTCATGGTGTTACCAAAATCCTATACGCCATCTCGCGGCGGCAGGGACGCATCAAACGGCATAACACTTGGTCGTCCATCATAGCCAGTTCCATTACCATCGGTTTCGGTGGCTCGGTCGGGGCGGAGGCGCCTATTGTGCTGACGGGTTCGGCTATCGGTTCCAATCTGGGAACCATCTTCAAGATGGAGCATCGTACGCTGATGCTATTGGTGGGATGTGGTGCTGCCGGTGCGGTTGCAGGCATTTTCAAGGCGCCGATTGCCGGTCTGGTATTTACGCTGGAGGTACTGATGATAGATTTGACAATGTCCTCCTTGTTGCCGTTGCTGATCTCTGCGGTGACGGCTGCAACTGTTTCCTATATCGTGACGGGTACGGATGCCATGTTCAAATTCCATCTGGACCAAGCTTTCGAACTGGAGCGTATTCCGTATGTCATTATGCTGGGTATCTTCTGCGGATTGGTTTCCCTTTATTTTACCCGGGCCATGAACTCTGTGGAAGGCGTGTTCGGAAGGTTGAGAACTCCCTATAAGAAACTGATAATGGGCGGTGCCATGCTGAGTATCCTGATATTCCTTTTCCCACCGTTGTATGGCGAAGGTTACGATACAATAGAATTGTTGCTGAATGGGATGAGCAATGCCGAATGGGACACGGTGATGAATAATTCCTTCTTCTACGGGCACGGCAATCTGTTGCTGATATACCTCATACTGATTATTCTGTTCAAGGTCTTTGCCTCGAGTGCCACGAATGGCGGGGGCGGTTGCGGCGGTATCTTCGCACCTTCGTTGTATCTGGGTTGTATTGCCGGTTTTGTCTTTTCACATTTCAGCAATGAAATAGAGATGACGGCTTATCTGCCCGAGAAGAACTTTGCCTTGATGGGAATGGCGGGGGTCATGAG
>PPYE01233970.1_pt1 | contig 10247 bp, 8 predicted proteins | sample 1559881 | NCBI WGS metagenome assembly PPYE01 (sample SAMN08240022, study PRJNA423297) | Human gut metagenome, whole genome shotgun sequencing project.
ACGGCAACTGAATTCGGGTGAAATATCCCGCAAAGTGGGGCGTGCAGATTGCGGGAATGATTTTTCAGACACGCTCTAGGATAACACATCTCATTCTTTGTCTGTAATATTTATGTAACCTTTTGTCATGGTATTATAACAAAAATACGGTTTTATGAAAAGACTTATTTCTTGACGATTCTGTGAATTCTCTATATACTTTGAATATATCCTATAGCAATTACGATTTATTTTTTGTTAATTCTGATCATCTGTTCAGATATTTTAACTGCCCGGTCTCTTTAATATTTTTTTAATACTATATCTCTAATCTATTATAAACGAAAGCGAGAACTATACATATGAGCCTACAATCCAACAAGCGAAGCCAGACGAAATCTTCTTCTGCACGCAGGAAAGACATCTACAAAAAATCAAAATACTATCAGGAAAAAAGGCAAAAATTGCTGATTGCAACAGGTATCGGTATCTTTGTTCTGGTTTTTATACTTATTCTGGCAGGTATCCGCGGATGCAGCAACTATATGAGTTCCAGACAGGCAGCAGCCAAAAAAACTGTTTCCATGAACGCTTCTAAGGACAACAGCCAGAAAGCATCCTCAGATTCTCAGAACACGGATTCTGTTTCTCTGACACTCAGCGTTGTCGGTGACTGCACTCTTGGCACAGATGAAACTTTTGATTATAATACCAGCTTAAATGCTTATTATGAAAATTACGGTGCAGATTATTTCCTGCAGAATGTAAAAGATATTTTCTCCACAGATGATCTGACTATTGCAAATTTTGAGGGAACACTCACCGATTCTGATGAACGGGAGGATAAAACATTTGCATTTAAAGCACCCGCATCCTATGCCTCTATTCTGACAGGCGGATCTGTAGAAGCCGTAAATACCGCTAACAATCACAGTCATGATTACGGTGATCAGAGTTTCGATGATACTCTGGCAGCACTGGATGATGCAGGAATCGTTCATTTCGGATATGATGAAACTGCTGTTATGGATGTAAAGGGAATCAAAGTGGGATTAGTCGGTATCTATGAACTGTACGACCATCTTGAACGCGAGCAGCAGTTAAAAGACAATATTGCAAAAGTAAAGGCAGACGGGGCACAGCTGATCGTAGTGATCTTCCACTGGGGTAATGAAACGGAAACCGTTCCGGACAGCAACCAGACAACACTTGGACGCATCGCGATCGATGAAGGCGCTGATCTTGTATGCGGACATCATCCGCATGTACTTCAGGGTATTGAAACTTATAAGGGTAAGAATATTGTATACAGCCTCGGAAACTTCTGCTTCGGCGGCAACAGTTCTCCAAGTGATATGGACACCATGATCTACCAGCAGACCTTTACTATTGATGCCGATGGGGTAAAAAAAGACAACGTGACCAATATCATTCCCTGCTCCATTTCTTCTGCCGCCTATGATGGATATAATAATTATCAGCCAACTCCGGCAGAAGGGGATGAGGCAACAAGAATCCTTGGAAAAATTAATGAGCGGAGTTCCTGGATTTCTACTGCAGAAGGCAGTACTTTTACTGCAAAATATAACAATAATAATGACTCCCAGAGCAGTTCTGCAGATACAGATGCTTCAGATAGCGGTATCGTCGATATGAACAGTTCAGCTTCAGATGACACAGACGCAGAGACATACAACGAATCCTATGATACCGATAATTCGGACGCCGAATAAATGGAGCCTTCATTCATCCAAAATCACATCAATACTTCAAAAGAGCTGAAAAATCCAGTCAAGGACTTCTCAGCTCTTTTTTATATTTTTACTATGCTTTTATCAGGCAAATAAAAGCATCCTCTTCGCTACTTGCTCATAACCAGATAATTGATTGATATAATTATTGGGGTGACATTATATGATAATCATAGCATCTCCAAAAGAGAAAAATCTGTACTTTTCCTGCACTGCAGTCTCATAGGCATGCATGATATTCTCCTTGCCTGCCAGCGCAGACACCAACATCACAAGTGTGGATTCCGGCAGGTGGAAGTTTGTGATCAGGGCATCGATCATTTTGAAATGATAGCCCGGATAGATAAAGATCTCTGTCCATCCGCTTCCGGATTTCAGAATTCCATCTTCTCCTGTTGCAGATTCCAGTGTTCTGCAGCTTGTGGTTCCTACTGCTATTACACGTTTACCTGCCTTCTTTGTGTCATTGATCAGCTTTGCCTGATCCTCCTCTACTATGTAGAATTCGGAATGCATATGGTGGCTTTCCACGTCATCTACTTTGACAGGGCGGAAAGTTCCGAGACCTACATGAAGAGTCACATGAGCGATATTGACGCCTTTTTCCTTTACTTTTTCAAGAAGCTCTTTAGTAAAGTGCAATCCTGCTGTCGGTGCTGCTGCGGAGCCTTCGTTCTTTGCAAAAACTGTCTGATAACGGTTCTTATCTTTCAGTTTATGTGTAATATAAGGCGGCAGAGGCATTTCGCCAAGCTGATCCAAGATTTCCTCAAAGATTCCTTCATAATGGAACTGGATCAGACGGTTTCCCTCGTCCACCACATCAATAATCTCACCTTTTAAAATACCATTTCCAAATGTGATCTTAGCACCCGGGCGTGCCTTCTTTCCGGGTTTTACCAGACACTCCCAGATATCATTCTCTCTTCGCTTCAGAAGCAGGATCTCAATCAGTGCTCCTGTCTCTTCTTTATGTCCGTATAACCGGGCAGGGATTACCTTTGTATCGTTGATGACCAGGCAGTCTCCCTCTTCCATATAATCCAGAACATCTGTGAAATGGCGATGTTCAATGCTGCCATCTTTTAAAGACAGATGCATCAGTCTGGATGAACTTCTGTCCTCCAGAGGATCCTGAGCGATCAGTTCCTGAGGAAGGTCATAATAAAAATCTGATGTTTTCATTTTATCTGCTCCTCTTCTTCCTTCCACTGTTTCCTTAACTGGCGCACATAGTTCCATTCTTTGTTGGTCAGATCAGCTTTCTTAAGAAGATCCGGGCGTCTTTTTGCCGTGCGGTAAATTGACTGCTCTCTGCGCCACTTTTCTATATTTGCATGATGACCGGACATAAGAATCTCCGGTACTTTTTTGCCATGCCACTCTTCCGGACGGCTGTACTGCGGATACTCCAGAAGGTTTCCTGCAAAGGATTCTGTCTCACCGGACTCCTGATTGTTCAGTACACCCGGAACCATTCTTGAAATGGAATCCATCATGACCATTGCAGGAAGTTCGCCGCCTGTAAGCACGTAATCTCCGATAGATACGTAATCTGTGACGATTTCCTCCAGAACACGCTCATCAATTCCCTCATAGTGTCCACAAAGGAATACCAGGTCCTCTTCCTGCGCCATTTCTCTGGCCATCGCCTGGTTAAATACCTGCCCCTGAGGAGTCAGATATACAACTCTTGGCTTTTTTGCCGTACGGTTTGCAATTGCCTCATAAGCAAGGTAAACCGGTTCTGCCTGCATCAACATTCCGGCACCGCCGCCATAGGTATAATCATCCACTTTCTGGTGCTTATTGAATGCATAATCACGAATGTTCACTGCCTCCAGTGTGAGGAGACCTTTTGTGATCGCACGTCCGGTAATGCTGGTATTCATGCCATTTTCAATCATCTCCGGAAACAGGGTTAAAACATGAAAATTCATTTATATTAATCCTTTCATCAGATGAATGGTCATTACATTCTTCTCCACATCCACATCAAGGATACATTCCCTGATAGCAGGGAGCAGAATTTCTTCGCCTTTGGCATCCTCTACTACATAGACATCATTAGCGCCTGTTTCCATTACATCTTTCAGAGTTCCAAATTTGCTTCCGTCTTCGAGAACTACATCCATACCGATCAGGTCTGCAATGTAATATTCATCTTCTTCCAGTTCCTGCGCTTCTTCTCTCGGGATCCAGAGTTCTCTTTTTTTATACATCTCTATATCATTAATATTATCAATTCCCCTGAATTTCAGGATTACAAGGTTCTTGAAATACTTAACATTCTCTATTTCAAGCTTTCTTTTCTCTCTGCCTGTGTCAAGCAGAACATATTCCAGATCCAGAAATCTGTCTGCATCTGTGGTAGGATATACTTTTACTTCCCCGCGTATTCCGTGTGTCGTAGTGATCACACCAACTTTTAATAAATCTTCCATCTGCTGACTCCTATAATTTTCATATCATACGTCATTTGCATTCTGCTTTTATGCCTGCTCACAGCGAATGCTGATCCATATTCCAAATCCGCTTAAACCCAAATCAGGAGCCATGGGATGTTCCACAGCTCCTGACCCTTATTTTCATTGCAGAATATCTACAATCACTTTTTTGCTGCTTTTTGAAGAAGCTGCTTTTACCACAGTTCGGATCGCTTTCGCAATTCTTCCCTGCCGTCCGATAACCTTGCCCATGTCAGCAGGTCCTACTTTCAGTTCAACGATGATCGCGTCTTCCTTTTCTGTCTCAGTAACAACTACTTCATCCGGATTTTCAACAAGAGATTTTGCAATTACTTCCACTAATTCTTTCATTACATACCTCCCTGACCCGTCCCCTACGGACGCTGCAGAAATACCTTATCCTGGTATATCTGAATTATTTTTCAATTCCGGCATCTTTGAGGATTTTTGCTACAACATCTGTAGGCTGAGCTCCTGCTGCAAGCCATTTTTTAGCTGCTTCTTCATCAACTGTTACAGCGCTTGGCTCAAGGTTTGGATCGTATGTTCCGATTTCTTCGATACATCTTCCATCACGTTTGCAACGGGAATCTGCAACTACGATTCTATAAAAAGGTGCTTTCTTCTGTCCCATTCTTCTTAATCTGATTTTAACTGCCATTGTTTCTTTTCCTCCATTAAATAAAATATATTGTTTTCTTATGTTATATTACTGTTCAGCTATGAAACAGTAACTTTTATGTCAAAGCGTTATCCGCTTCGCTAACTTCTCAATTACAGTCCGAACGGAAGTTTAAATCCACCGCTGCGCTTACCGGCTTTTCCGCCCATAAGACCAGGCATCTGTTTCATCATCTTCTTGCTCTGCTCAAACTGTTTCACCAGACGGTTTACTTCAGAGACATCTACTCCTGCACCTCTGGCAATACGGTTCTTTCTGGAAATGTTCAGGATTGACGGATTACTTCTCTCCTGAGGTGTCATGGAAAGGATAATTGATTTGGTTCTGTCCATGGCTTTCTCATCGATCATTCCCTCAATATCCTTCATCTTACCGCCCATACCTGGAAGCATATTCAGGATACTGCCGATACCGCCCATCTTGTTCATCTGTTCCATACTGGTAAGGTAATCGTTGAAGTCAAAGTCCATTTTCTTTAACTTCTTCTGCATGTCCTGCGCCTGTTCTTTATCGATGGAAGCTTCTGCTTTCTCGATCAGGCTCATGACATCACCCATACCAAGGATTCTGGAAGCCATACGTTCCGGATAGAACTGCTCCAGATCAGAAAGTTTCTCGCCCATACCTACATACAGAATAGGCTTACCGGTTACTGCCTTGATAGAAAGGGCTGCACCGCCTCGGGTATCACCATCCATCTTGGTAAGAATGACACCGTCGATTCCTACTTTATCAGCAAATGTGCTTGCCACATTTACCGCATCCTGTCCGGTCATCGCATCTACAATGAGGATGGTTGCATCTACCTGAATGTTCGCCTTGATATCTGCAAGTTCCTGCATCATATCTTCATCAACATGAAGACGACCGGCTGTATCGATAAGTACGACATTCTGCTGATTTGCCTTCGCATGCTCTATGGCTGCTTTCGCAATATCCACAGGCTTCTGCTTATCTCCCATGGAAAATACTTCCACGCCCTGTTTCTCGCCGTTGACCTGTAGCTGTGTGATAGCCGCCGGACGGTAAACATCGCAGGCTACTAAAAGAGGTTTCTTACCTTTGGATTTCAGCTTGCCTGCAAGCTTCGCAACTGTGGTGGTCTTACCTGCACCCTGCAGACCTGCCATCATGAACACTGTGATCTCATTTCCCGGGCGAAGAGGCAGATCTGTTGTCTCACTTCCCATTAATTTCACAAGTTCATCATTAACAATCTTGATCACCATCTGACCCGGATTCAGACCGCTCATAACGTCCTGTCCGATTGCCTGCTCCTGTACAGATTTAGTAAACTGCTTCACAACCTTAAAGTTTACGTCTGCCTCTAACAGAGCCATCTTTACTTCCTTAAGGGCAAGCTTAACGTCCTCCTCTGTCAGGCGGCCCTTGCTTCGCAACTTCTTAAATACATTCTGCAGTTTATCTGTCAAGCTTTCAAATGCCATATGCTATAACTCCTCTAAAATCTCATTGGAAATATTTACAATTTCATCGGAATGATATTCCCGGGCAAGTACACGGATCTGCTTTACCTGTGCCCGTATATTCAGGAATTTCTCTACAAGATGAAGCTTCTGTTCATACTCTTCAAGGGTCTTGTTGCATCTCTTGATCATATCATGCACACCCTGTCTGCTGATGCCCAGATCCTCTGCGACTTCACTCAGCGAGTAATCCTCCAGCACCACGCTCTCATAAACCTGCTGCTGTCTCTCTGTCAGAAGTTCTCCATAAAAATCATATAAATAACCTTGCTCTACAAACTTCTCCATCTGTAATCACCTTGACTATATTAACCTATTTCCAATGTGCTGTCAAGCATTTTCTCTTGACAGCACAAATTTATTTTTTCCGATACACTTCTTAAAAATCTCATCAAAAAAGCCCCGGCATCCATATACTGAACACCAGGGCTCCCATTTCATTTATTTACATGGCAGATGCTACTCTGAGACAATCACAGACTAGGACGGATCACCTTCGGTCTGCATCCTGCATCTTCCAGAGCTTTAACAATCTCATTCTTATGATCTGTACCAAAAGCCTCCAATGTGATCTTAAGTTCCACTGCCGCATTTCTGTTCGTGCTTACAAACTGGTTATGGTCCAGCTTGATAACATTGCCCTGCGCCCTGGCGATCACGCTTGCCACACGTACCAGTTCACCCGGCTTATCCGGAATGAGCACAGATACTGTGAAGATTCTGTCTCTCTGAATCAGACCATGCTGAACAACAGAAGACATGGTAATAACATCCATGTTTCCACCGCTTAAGATAGAAACAATCTTCTTTCCCTTCACATCCAGATGACGAAGCGCTGCCACTGTCAGAAGACCGGAATTCTCTACGATCATCTTATGGTTCTCAACCATGTCAAGGAAAGCAACGATCAGTTCATCATCCTCGATAGTGATGATATCGTCCAGATTCTTCTGGATATACGGGAAGATTTTCTTTCCGGGTGTCTGTACTGCAGTACCGTCAGCAATCGTATTTACGTGCGGAAGAGTCACAACCTCGCCCTTCTTCAGAGAAGCCTTCATGCAGGCAGCCCCTGCCGGTTCCACACCAATGACTTTGATATGTGGATTTAACAGCTTTGCAAGTGTGGAAACACCTGTTGCAAGTCCGCCTCCACCGATCGGAACCAGAATATAATCAACAAGCGGAAGCTCCTGAACGATCTCCATTGCAATGGTACCCTGTCCTGTGGCAACTGCCGGATCATCGAAAGGATGGATAAAGGTATATCCCTCTTTCTCAGCAAGTTCCAGTGCATGTGCACATGCCTCATCATATACATCACCATGCAGGATAACCTCTGCACCGTAACTCTTTGTTCTCTCAACCTTGATCAGCGGAGTTGTGGTAGGCATAACGATCACTGCCTTCACACCATATTTATGCGCAGCATAGGCAACACCCTGTGCATGATTTCCGGCGGATGCTGTGATCAGACCTTTATTTCTCTCTTCATCGGAAAGCGTGCTGATCTTATAATAGGCACCACGAACCTTATATGCACCTGTACGCTGCATATTCTCCGGTTTTAAATAAACCTTATTTCCTGTAAGTTCACTGAAATAGCTGCTCTTGATCAGCTTTGTTTCCTGTGTGACCTGTTTTACGATCTCTGATGCCTGTTCAAAACTCTCTAAAGTAAGCATTGTTTTTTCCTCCATTTTGTCCTAAATGTACTCCCGGAATCTTTTTGTACTTGTTTTGACTCCGAAAGTACATCCTAATCTTAAGCGTCCGGGTTTTCTTTATGGTCTACATCAAACAACGCATTTACAAATGCATCTGCATCGAATTTCTGAAGATCGTCAATACTTTCTCCTACGCCAATGTACTTCACCGGAATATCCAGTTCAGACTGGATGGCAACTGCAATACCTCCCTTGGCAGTTCCGTCCAGCTTGGTAAGGATAATACCGCTGACATTTGCGACCTCCGCAAATTGTCTCGCCTGTGCAAGGGCATTCTGTCCGGTGGTACCATCCAGCACTACCAGTGTCTCCAGATATGCATCCGGATACTCCCTCTCCAGGATCCTGTAAATCTTGCGGAGTTCTTCCATAAGGTTCTTTTTATTATGAAGACGTCCTGCTGTATCGCAGAGAAGTACGTCTGCATTTCTTGCTTTGGCTGCTGCCACCGCATCATAGATAACAGATGCAGGATCTGCTCCTGCCTGTCCACCGATGATCTCTACACCTGCCCGGTTCGCCCATTCAGTAAGCTGCTCTCCTGCTGCTGCGCGGAAAGTATCGGCTGCTGCAAGGATAACCTTCTTGCCCTGATCTTTTAATTTTCCTGCAAGTTTTCCTACTGAGGTGGTTTTTCCGACACCATTGACACCGATCACCAAAACTACGGATCTGCGGTTCTCAAATTCATACTCTGTGCTGTCCACACACATCTGATCCTTGATCTCATTGATCAGAAGCTGTTTACATTCCATCGGTTCCTTAATATGACGTTCGGAAACCTCTTTCTTTAAATTCTCAATAATAGAAGTGGTCGCATTGATTCCGATATCACCCATGATCAGAATCTCTTCCAGCTCTTCATAAAAATCTTCATCAATACTGGAAAAACCACTGAAAATACTGTCAAATCCGGCTACGATATTGTCTCTGGTCTTTGCCAGTCCACTGACTAATCGTTTAAAAAAACCTTTCTTTTCTTCTGCCATGTGAAACTCCTCCTGTTACTGGGTAAGCTGATTCTCCACCAGATCGACGGAAACCAGTGTGGATACCCCTTTTTCCTGCATGGTAATACCATAAAGCCGGTCTGCGGCGTTCATAGTTCCACGTCTATGGGTTATTATAATAAATTGTGTGTTTTTCGTCAACTTCTGTAAATATCCGGCAAATCGCCCAACATTGGAATCGTCCAGTGCTGCCTCGATCTCATCCAGCAGACAGAACGGTGACGGCTTCAGATTCTGGATCGCGAAAAGAAGTGCGATAGCTGTCAGAGCTTTTTCCCCACCGGAAAGCTGCATCATATTCTGCAGTTTCTTTCCCGGCGGCTGGGAAATAATCTTAATTCCTGCCTCCAGGATATCTGCCTCTTCATCCAGCTCCAGGGTTCCTTTTCCGCCTCCGAACAATTCCTTAAATGCCTTGTCAAATTCCTTCTGGATCTCGCCGAATTTCTCAGAAAACTGTTTCCGCATTCCCTCATCCAGCTCCTGAATGATCTGTTCCAGAGTTTTCTCCGCTGTGACCAGATCCTCATACTGGCCGGACAGAAAGGTGTGTCTTTCCAGAAGTTCCTTATAATCCTCAATAGCATTTACATTTACAGGTCCCAGCTTTCTGATATCATCTTTAATCTGAGCTGCCTGTCGCTTCATCTGCGAAAGATCAGTAAGTTCCTCTTTTCTGTAGGAAACGGCATTATTGGGAGTGATCTCATACTCGGACCACATATAGGCAATCCGCTCTTCCCTGTTCTCCTCCAGCTTGTCCATCTGTCCCTGCAGACGGTAACATTCCTTATCCAGAAGTCCGATCTGACCGGACAGATAATCTCTTTTCTCAAAAAAATCTTTATGCTGAGAAGTTCTGCTCTCTTTCTCCTTCTGCAGATTTTTCAGCTGCATCTGTGCCTGTTCTTCATGAAGGACAGACTCTTCCGACTCTTTTTTCAGCTGAGTAATCATCTCCTGCTTCTTTTCCATCTCTTCACTGCTGTGAGCAAGAGACTGATAAATATCCTCTTTCTCAGTCATAAAAGCTGTGATTTCTGCTTTCAGACGGCTCAGGTTTTCCTGGTCAAATTTCTCTTTCTGTTCAAGAGCGGATGACTGAAGACGGATTTCTTCTAACTCCCGGGTGATTTTCTTCTC
>PPYE01189196.1_pt1 | contig 10246 bp, 7 predicted proteins | sample 1559881 | NCBI WGS metagenome assembly PPYE01 (sample SAMN08240022, study PRJNA423297) | Human gut metagenome, whole genome shotgun sequencing project.
CTGGCGGCGCTCACCTTTGCAGCATCCAGTATTATCTGCGCTTTTGGCTTGGCATCTGCCGCACCTCGCTCGCCGTATCAGCACTTAGAATTATGCGGTATTGCCCTAACCATCATTCCGTGATTTTTGTCTTGCCCTTGGGGCAAAAAGGCTTTATACTGGTATACAAGTGGTAGTTTGCCCCAGTGTAAGGGCAGGCAGAAAGAACGGTTTTGCCCTGAACACGGATGGGGGCTGCAAGATGTATAAACTGATTATTATTGATGATGAAGAGAAGATTGCCAGCGGAATGGCCCAGCTGTTCCCCTGGCAGAACATTGGGTTCGAGGTGGTGCAGGTGTTCACCAGCGCACGCAAAGCCCTGCAATATATTGCCGAAAACCCGGTGGATGTGGTGCTGACCGATATTGAAATGCCGGATATGAACGGCCTGGAGCTGAGCCATCGGCTGATGGAATACCCCAACATCCAGAAAATATTTTTCAGCAGCTACAGCAATTACGAATACTTCCGCGCGGCGCTGCAAAACGGCGTGGCGGATTACCTGATGAAACCGGTGGCCTACAGCGCCCTGCTGGAATGCTTTGAAAAGGTCAAAGCCCGGCTGGATGCCCGCAGCGCCGTGCAGGAAACCGCCCCCAAGGCCTATTACGACCAGATCGTGTACGATGTGCAGCAATACTTAAAAGATAATTACCGCACTGCCACGCTGGAAGAAGCCGCGGCCAAGGTTTCCTTGAGTCCGGCTTATCTTTCCCGCGTGTTCAAGGAAAAAAGCGGAACCAGTTTTTCGGAGCTGCTGCTCAAGACGCGGATGGAAAAAGCATGTGAGATGCTGGCGGATATCCACTATAAAAGCTACGATATTGCCTATTATGTCGGGTACGATAACCCCAAAAACTTCTCCCGTGCGTTCAAGGCGTATTATGGGCAGAGCCCATCGGAATACCGCAAATCCCGCCTGGATGGTGCCGCGCTATGAAGGGAATGAAGCGGAAGTTCTTTTTGAAGCGCATGTGGAACTTTGTGGTGGTCATGCTGATCCCGGCGCTGCTGCTGGTGGCCGTTACCACCTACATGACCTTTGTGACCCAGATGCACCGTATGACGCAGGACAATGAGCGCGGTATTGAGGCTGTGCGCTCCAACATCTCGCTGGTGCTGGATTCGGTCCTGGCGCAGAACAGCTACATGACCGGCATGACCCGCACCAACATGGTGCTGAACAAAGCTCTGAAAAGGGAAAGCCTTTCTTACACCGATGCCATCTACCTGCGCAGCCTGGTATCCTCACTGAACAGCATGACCAACGCGTATGATTACGTGGATTCGGTTCTGATCTATATGGATGGGTACGACCGTGCGCTGACGTCCAGCGGGCTGGTCAACCTTTCGGCGGATGATTACAGCGGCTGGTACAGCGTGTATTCCTCTATGTCGGATGCTGAGCGTACCTGCATTGCCCCGGTGGTGGTGAACGCAGGCAAAGCCAGCGAGAGAAGGCAGCTGGTAGTGTGCGCCCGGATGCTGACGATGAAAGGCTGTGTGGCCGTTACCCTGAACATCAGCCACTTGCAGGAAATAATTGCCGTGCTGCGCCCGTCCGATAACCAGCACCTGTACCTGGTTGACGGCAGCGGCCGCCTGCTGGCAAAGGCAGGGGACGCAGGCGCGACGGAAGAGCTGCAAAACCTGATGGGCAAAACGCTGAGCGGGGCAGGGAACACGGCGGAACAGGAGCACGAGTTCTGGATCAAGCTGGATGACCGGGACTGCCTGTTGAACTGGCAAAGCTACCAGAACCCGGATTTCTACATCGTATCTACCATTGACCGGGCCATGATCCTGGAAAACCTGGGCGAACGGTTGATGCCGCTGCTGCTGATGGCGGTTGTGGCGCTGTACGCCATTGTGTTTTTGGCATACGTCAACACCAAGCGCAGCTTTGACGAGATCAACCTGATGCTGCAGATGTTTGAGGATGCCGAGGCGGGCCGCACCATCCAGCGCCCCCAGCGCAAGGTAAATGATGAATATGACGTTATCATGAACAACATCCTGATGATGTTTTTGAACAACACCTACCTGAACATCCAGCTGAAAGAAAAGCAGTACCGCCAGCAGAACGCCGAGCTGACCGCCCTGCAGTTGCAGATCAACCCCCACTTTTTGTACAACACCCTGCAAACGCTGGATATGGAAGCCCGCAAGCTGAACGATGATGGGCGCATCAGCGCGGTGGTGGGGTATGTATCGGATATCCTAAAGTATTCGCTGACCAACCCGCAAAAGAGCGTCAGCCTGCGGGAAGAGCTGGACTACCTTAAAAAATATGTGGAAGTGCAGCACTACCGCTTTGGGGACAGCTTTATTATTTATTATGAAGTGGACGACGATGTGATGGACGCCGAGGTATTCCGCCTGATGCTGCAGCCCGTGGTAGAAAACAGCCTGCTGCACGCCCTGCGCGGCAACGAGCGCGGTTACATGAAGGTGCGCGCCCGCCGCATTGGCGATAAGGTGAACCTGCGTGTGATCGATAACGGCGACGGCATGACAAGGGAAGAGCTGGAAGCGCTGCGCAAACGCATTGCGGACCGCAACAGCCGCAGTATTGGGCTGACCAACCTGGACCGCCGCCTGCGCCTGCGCTACCCGGAGGAAACGGGGCTGCGCATCTGTTCCATAAAAAACCTTGGCACCAGCGTGTCGTTTTGCATCCCGTACAAAAAATATACCCCGGATGCCCCGCAAACGGGTAAAACAGAATAATAAAATGCCGGGCAGGTATCTTAAATTGCGCCAAAACGCAAGAGATGATACCTGCCCGGCGTTTTGTGTCAAATGATGAATCCTTTTCGCAAGCGTGAGTCCTTTTATAAATCTGCCAAACAAATTATAATAAAACCATGATAAGGCTCGACGAAAAGGGCCGATTTAGAAGGAGGAAAACAATATGAAAAAGCAACTTATGGCCGGTATGATGGCCGCCAGTATGGCATTGTCTCTGGCCGCATGCGGCGGCAGTGCTGCCAGCAGCGCAGCCCCGGCAGCCGACAGCACCAGCGGCGCTGCCTCTACCAGCACCGCAGCTTCCACTTCCAGCGATGAACAGGTGACTTTGCGTTTTGCCTGGTGGGGCGGCGATGAGCGCGCCAACGCTACCATGGAAGTCATCAACAAGTTCATGGAAGAAAACCCCAACATCAAGATCGAAGCCGAGTATGGCTCTTCTGACGGCTACCATGATAAGCTGGCAACCCAGCTGGCATCCGGCACCGCCGCCGACATCGTGCAGATTGACCCCGAAACGATGCCCGCTTTTGTTTCCACCGGCGATTACTTCCTGGATTACAAGGACTACGATTTTGATCTTTCCAACTTTGACCCCAACTACATTGGCCTGCGCGTGAATGGTAACTTTGACGGCAAGCAGCTGGGCCTGCCCACCGGCATTGCCGGCCCGGCACTGGTTGTGAACGAAGAGCTGGCTGAAAAGTACGGCATCGACTTCAACACCCAGTACACCTGGGATCAGTTCATTGAATGGGGCAAACAGGTCCATGAAGCAGACCCCGATACCTACCTGCTGTGCACCAACAAAGAGTATGTGACCAACCTGGTGTTCTTTACCTACATGAAGCAGCTGACCGGCAAAACCATCTTTGACGCTGACTCCAAAGAGTTCAATTATACCGAGGAAGATATCCAGAACTGCCTGGATCTCGTCAAGAGCCTGTACGACAACAATGTCTGCGCACCGGCTTCCTACTCTTCCGCTTACAGCAACGACGACCTGCAGTCTGACCCCAACTGGATCGCTGGCAAGTACGTCTGCACCTTCGCTTACATCTCCACCATCAATGTTATGACCGCCGCCAATGAGGGCGCAACCTATGGCACCGGCTACCTGCCCCTGCTGGACGGCGCTAAGGACAACGGCTGGGCTTGCAACTGCCCGCAGGTCCTGGCAGTTACCTCCACCTGCAAGGCTCCGGAAGCAGCCATGAAGTTCCTGGATTACTTCTTTAACAGCGATGACGCCGAAAGCACCCTGGCCTGCGTGCGCAGTGTTCCCCCGACGGAAAAGGCCCGTGAAATCTGCGAAAAAGACGGTACCCTGGACCCGAACATGATGACCGCCGCCAACATTGCCAGCGGCTACAGCGGCCTGACCAACGACAAGTACTCCTCCGCACCGGAATCCAAGCAGATCATTGCTGATACCATCGAGGCTGTCGGTTACGGCACCACCGACCCCGCAAGCGCTGCATCCGATATGTACAATCAGCTCTCCAGCTACATCAGCGCCCAGTAAACCTCAGCGAACATCAAAAACGGGTGTCTCCCACCGAGGCATCCGTTTTATTAAAGTGTACCTGAAAAGTCGAAAATATAGTCTATTTCTACAAACACAGCCGGATTTGGCGTTAAAAAGCCTTGGAATCCACAAAGGATTCCTGCGGCTCTTTGCCTTAAATCCTGCTTGTGTTTGCGAAATATCCGTCATTTTCTTTGCGCGATTACGCGGCGTTTGCTTATCTGGCCCCGTGGATCATCGGTATGCTGGTCCTGCAGCTGTACCCGTTTTTAAGCTCGCTGGTTTACTCGTTCTGCAACTACAAAATCACCGGCACCCCCTCGTTCACCGGCCTGAGCAACTACATCCAGTTGTTCACCATGGATAATGAGTTTTGGAACTCCTTGAAAGTTACCCTGGCCTACACGTTGTACACCGTGCCCGGCAAGCTGGTTATGGCATTGGCTGTTGCGGTGTTCCTCAACCGTGACATCAAAGGCATCAACCTCATCCGTACTTTGTACTACATTCCGTCCCTGTTCGGCGGCAGCGTTGCTGTTGCTCTGCTGTGGAAGATCATGTTCATGGATAACGGCGTTATCAACGCCATCCTGACCACCCTGCACCTGCCCAACGTACAGTGGCTGGGCGACCCCAACCAGGCCCTGCGCACCATCTGCATGATGGAGATCTGGCAGTTTGGTTCTTCCATGGTCATGTTCCTGGCCGCGCTGAAAAACGTTCCGGCAGATTTGTACGAAGCTGCCGAGATCGACGGCGCAAGCAAGGTCAAGATGTTCTTCAGCATCACCGTTCCGCAAATCACCCCCATCATCTTCTTCAACCTTATCATGCAGACCATTCAGGCTTTGCAGAACTTCACCTCTGCCTTTGTCATCACCGATGGCGGCCCCATGAAGGCTACCTATGTGCTGGGCATGAAACTGTATAAGGAAGGCTTCTCCTACTTCAAGATGGGTTACGCCAGCGCCATTTCCTGGATCATCTTTATTGTGATCATGCTGATCACTCTGGTGCTGTTCGCAACCTCCAAGTGGTGGGTCTTCTATGGCGACGAAAGCTGAGAAAGGGCGCGTGAGCATTATGACAAAACAACAAAAAAAGACCCTGAACCTGGTGCTGACCTATCTGGTCATCATCCTGATTGGCTGCGTGCTGCTGTTCCCCATTGCATGGATGATTTCGGCCGCGTTCAAAACCAACGATGAAATTTTTGGCTCCATTGCACTGATGCCCAAAAGCTTCAGCTTCCAGAACTTTATTGACGGCTGGAAAAGCGCCGGTATTTATACCTATGCAACCTATTTCATCAACTCTTTTATCATGGTCATCCCCACCACGCTGCTGACCATCGCTTCCAGTGCGCTGGTTGCCTATGGCTTTGCACGGTTCAACTTCCCGTTCAAAAAGCAGCTGTTTGCCATCCTGATCGCCACCCTGATGCTTCCCAACTCGGTCATCATCATCCCGCGTTACGTTCTGTTCAACAAGTTCGGCTGGGTCGATTCCTACATGCCATTCTGGGTGCCCGCCCTGCTGGCCTGCTACCCATTCTTCATCTATCAGCTCATCCAGTTCATGCGCGGCATCCCCCGCGATCTGGACGAATCCGCCTGCATTGATGGCTGTGGCACCTTCCGCATCTTCTGGCAGATCCTGCTGCCGTTGATGAAGCCGGCCCTCTTCTCCGCTGGCCTGTTCCAGTTCCTGTGGACCTATAACGATTACTTCAACTCCTTGATCTTCATCAACTCGGTCAAAAAATACACCATCTCGCTGGCGCTGCGCCTTTCCGTTGACGCGGAAAGTGTTGTGGTGTGGGGCCGCGTTATGGCCATGGCCTGCGTGGCGGTTCTGCCGCTGGTTCTCCTCTTCTTTGCCGCACAGAAATATTTTGTGGAAGGCATTGCAACCTCCGGCCTGAAAGGCTGATTTTCGTTTTCCTCTTTTTTGTTTGTTCCTGCACCTAAAAATGTTTGTCCCTCCTAAAAATCATTGACCCGTTGCGGGCCGGCACTGCCCGGCCCGCATTTTTTGTTGAGGTATCATAATGAAACTGGATCTGAATTCCCAAACATTAAACGTCAGCTTTGCCTGCCGGATCGAGGATGCCTGGGTGCCGGTGCCGGAAACTGCCTGCACACAGTCCGGCTTTGACTGGACGATGAACGGTGCGCATTACAGTGCGCAGTTCACCCCCGCTGGCGATACGCTGTGCTACACCCTGCAAATGGATGCGCCCAACCCCACCCAGCTGCGCATGTGGCTGGCTGTGCCGGGGCAGAGCGATTATTTCCATGTGATCCCCTGCAATATTTACGGCGATAACCACGCCGCGGAAGCCAAACCCGGCGAATTTCCATTGCTGACGAAGGACCACCACGAGGTGGCGTTCTGTGCGCCGCTGTGGGAATTCCGTGCGGACCGCGCCGCCATGCCGCTCGCCGCCCTCTGCTGGGACGGCGGAGTGGCCGCCGCTGCGGTGGAACCCTACAGCGAAAGCGAGGCCGGGATCATCCGCAACGGTGTGTTTGCCGCTTTGCCGGATGCGTTCGGCATCAGCCTGGGGTACACCAACGACCCCACCACCTTCAAAAACCGCTCCACCCCGGCGCCGTCCACCCGCAGCATGGCCTGCAAGGCGCAGACCAGCGGCAGGATCTACCTGCACAGCGGCCCGCGAACCGAGCTGCATGAGATCATCCGGCAGGAATACGCCCGCCACCAGGACCGCGCCGTCCCCCGCAATACCCTGCGCCAGGCTGTGCAGGGTATGCTGGACACCTTTGCCTACCAGAACTTTGACGCGGCGGCGGGGGAGTATACCAACCGCTGCTGCCGCCCGCCCAGGGAGACCGAGATGCGTCCCTGGCGGCTGGTGACGGAGATCGGCTGGACGGGTGGCGGCGTGCTGGCCTATCCGCTGGTGCTCTGCCGCGATGCCCTTGGCGCGGATGCCGAAGCGCCGCTGGCCGCGGCCATGAGTGGCGAACAGCTGTTTGACCGCATTGCCGATGCGTATAACGAAAATTCCGGCCTGCTGAACGACCTGATGGCCCCCAATGCAGCGGGCAGCCAGGTGAACGGCTGGTGGACCGGGTACGGCCTGGTCAAAGACTGCCACTGTGCCTATACAGTGGGCAGCGCCGTCCACTACCTGACCAAAACGATGGATTATCTGCACCAAAACGGCAAACCCTGCCCGGCCAAATGGATGGATGCAGCCCAAAAGGTGCTGCATACCGTCATGGATCTGCAGCGCGCAGACGGCGCTTTCGGCTATACTTACTCCACCCAGGAACGCAAAGTGCTGGATTGGAGCGGCTTTGCGGGCTGCTGGTTTGCCCCGGCGCTGGTTTACCTCTACCGCCTGACCGGCGAAGAACGCTGCCTGCACTCCGCCGAAAAAGCGCTGGATTACTACCATACCTTTGTCAAGGACCTGAACTGTTACGGTACCCCCATGGACACCTGGAAAGCCGTGGATGAGGAGGGCAACCTGGCCTTCATGCGCGGCAGCCGCCTGCTGTATGAGCAGACCGGCAAGGCCGAATTCCTGCAATATATGAAAGACAGCGCCGGGTACGAGTTCCTGTGGCGCTATGGCTACAAGACCTACCCGGAGCACACCCCGCTGAACCAGGGGTGGTCCGCCTGCGGCGGCGCCGTTACCTCGGTTTCCAACCCGCATATCCACCCCATGGGGGTTATTATTGACACTGACCTGCGCTATCTGGCACGGGTGACGGGTGACGGCTATTACGCCAGCCGCGCGGCGGATTCTGCCGCCTGGATGCTGCAATGCCTGGAACTGTACCCCGCAGCCACCGGCTATGGCCGTTACGGCATTTTGTCGGAACGCTGGTGCCCCAGCGATGGGCTGGATGTGGAGCGCTTCAGTGATGGCAGACCGTTCAGCAGCTGGTTCAGCCACAATCTGTGGGCTTCCGCCTGCGTGCTGGAAGCTGCATGTGAGCTGCTGCTGGAAATCGAACACAAGAAAGGATAAAAGCAATGGACCGTTATGTGACCGATATCAAAAATGGCTGCTACCAGAACCCGGTGCTGCCCATGGATTTCAGTGACCCCGACGCCATCCGCGTGGGGGAGGACTATTACCTGATCTCTTCCAGCTTTACCTACCTGCCCGGCGTGCCGGTGCTGCACAGCAAGGATCTTGTCCACTGGGAGCGCATCGGCAACTGCGTGGAGCGTCTGCCGTTTGACCGCTATGCCCAGCCCGCCCATGGCTGCGGCACCTGGGCCCCGGCGCTGCGCTACCATGCGGGCAGGTTCTATGCATTCATTCCCCTGCCGGACGAGGGCATTTTTTACACCGAAGCCACCGACCCCGCCGGCCCCTGGAGTGCGCTGCACTGCGTAAAATCCGCCAGCGGGTGGATCGATCCCTGCCCCCTGTGGGACGATGACGGCAGCGTGTATATGGCCCACGCCTTTGCCAAAAGCCGCTGCGGCATTAAGCACAAGATCCAGCTTTCCCGCCTGGATCCCGAAACGCTGGAAGTGGTGGAGGACGGCCCCATCGTGTTTGATGGCACCCTGAGCCAGCCCACCGCCGAAGGCCCCAAAATGTACAAGCGCAACGGCTGGTATTACATCTTTATCCCGGCAGGCGGTGTGGAATACGGCTGGCAGACCGTGCTGCGCGCCCGCAATGTGTACGGCCCGTATGAGGAAAAAATCGTCATGCACCAGGGGGCCAGCTCCATCAACGGCCCCCACCAGGGCGCGTGGGTCACAGCACCGGACGGCAGCGATTGGTTCCTGCATTTCCAGGACCGGTTTGAACTGGGCCGCGTGGTACACCTGCAGCCTATGTGCTGGCACAGCGATTGGCCGTTCATCGGCCTGGAACAAAACGGCGATGGCATCGGCGAGCCGGTGACCGAGTGGGACTGCCCCAAAGGCGAAGCTGGTCCCGGCCTGCAAATAGGGGACAGCTTTACAAACGGCAAGCCCGGCCTGCAATGGCAATGGCAGGCCAACCCCCAGCCCGAAGCCTGGCTGCGCCCGGTGGCGGGGGATGCACTGCATCTGGTCTGCGGGGCCAGCGGAAGTTTGTGGCGGCAGCCCAATGTGCTCAGTCAGATGCTGCCTGCAGCGGATTTTACCGCAAACGTTACCCTTGGCCTGGCCGGGTGCGGCGCCGGAGCTAAAGTAGGGCTTAGCGTGATGGGGCAGAAATATTCCGCCATTGAGCTCTGCCGCACCGCGCAGGGCTGCACCGTGCAGTTGGTACAGGGCATGGTGAAAGACCTTGCTCCCACCGGCGATGCAGAAGAAACGATCCTTGCCGAAAAAATGGTTGACACGGATGAAATAACCGTTACAATGAAAATAATGGCTGCCAAGCAGGTGCAGTATGCCCTGCTGGCAGCAGATGGCACCGCAGTGCCGCTGGGGGGAGCCCAACCCGTTGCCAAGGCAACCTGGACCGGCGCGCGCCTGGCCCTGTACGCCCGCGGCGGCACCAAAGAGGATGCTGCCTGCATCAAGCAGCTGAACATTACATTTTAGCCGGGCTTTTGGCGGCAGAACACCGCAGATGCCCGCGGCAAAAAGGAGAGCAAACTGGCAATGGCAAGTGTTACCATCCGGCTGAACAGCATTGGTGAAGTGAAAGAGTTTAACCGCATTGCGGCCACTGTGCCCGGAGATGTGGACCTGCATTCCGGGCGCTACTGCGTGGATGCAAAATCCATCATGGGTATTTTTGCTCTGAACCTGGCGCGCGAACTGACGGTGGACAGCCCAACCCTGAGCGAGGAAGAACTGCACAAAAAGTTTGCGGCATTTTTGGCGGGCTAAGGCGTATCTGAAAACCAAGGGCAACACCGCACAATTCCCGCCTTGCGGCTTAAGCACCGCTCCGGCGGCTGCGGCACGGCATCTGCGTTGCCAAAA
>PPYE01560828.1_pt1 | contig 10244 bp, 5 predicted proteins | sample 1559881 | NCBI WGS metagenome assembly PPYE01 (sample SAMN08240022, study PRJNA423297) | Human gut metagenome, whole genome shotgun sequencing project.
AAAATCCTGAGCAACTTTTTGTTGCTCAGGAACTTATAAATAAAGTTAAATCAAAGTGTTGCGGAATTAAGGATAAATACTATTTATTAATTAAATATATTATTTATCTTTGAGTCGAAAATAAAAAAATAATATTAAACCTTAAAGTTTCGAACTTCATGAATTTAAAGAATCATTTTTTTTATGAAGATGGGAGGGGTGTTGCTAACATCAGGCACATTGTTGTTTTCAGCACCGTTATCTTCAACGGCACGGGCTGCTGATGGCACCGAGACGGTGATGAAGCAGGCCATAATGCAAGGAAAAGAAGGCCCCCAAAAAAGAACTATTACCGGTGTCATCACTGATGCAATCGAGGGAACACCTGTAGTAGGAGCCACAATCAAAATCAAAGGTCAATCCGCAGGTACAATTTCGGGATTGGATGGTGACTTTTCATTGTCAGTCACCAGCAAGGATGTACTTCAAATCAGTTTTGTGGGATACAAAACAAAAGAAGTGCAGGTAGGGGATCTGGGTGTTCTCAACATTAAATTGGAAACTGACAGTGAGCTTCTAAACGAAATTGTGGTAGTAGGTGCCGGAACACAGAAGAAAGTCAGTGTGACAGGTGCAATTACATCAGTGAAAGGTCTGGCTTTAGCTTCTCCAACCTCTTCGCTGACCAACTCATTTGCCGGTAAACTGGCCGGTGTTATTTCAACTACCAATAGCGGTGCTCCGGGTGAGGCTGCCGCTTTCTACATCCGTGGTATCGGAACGTTTGGTGGACGGGCCACTCCGCTGATTATGCTGGATGACGTGGAAATTTCAGCATCAGACTTGAACAAAATTCCTGCAGAAACAATTGAAAGTTTCTCTATTTTGAAAGATGCCTCTGCCACAGCTATCTATGGTGCTCGTGGTGCCAATGGTGTGATGTTGGTCACCACAAAGACCGGTAAGGAAAATGAAACGACCAAAGTGAACGCCAGCATTGAAAACTCCTTCAACGTTATGGACCGTTTCCCGGAATTTGTGGATGGAGCTACCTGGATGGAAATGTACAACGAAGCACAACTTACCCGAGACCCGCATGCTTCTCAACGCTACAGCCAGGAAATTATCGACAACACTCGCAAGGGGATCAATCCGCTGATATACCCCAGTATAGACTGGACTGACTACATTTTCAAGAAGATGGCTATGAGCCAACGTGCAAACATCAACGTATCGGGTGGTGGTTCGAAAGCCACGTACTATATGAGTATTCAGGCAAACCATGATACCGGATTGTTGAATACGAAGAAATTCTATTCTTTCAACAATAACATTAACAATTGGTCCTACAATTTCCAAAACAATATTCGTTACAAGCTGACGCGCAGCACTACTATTGATTTGAGGATGAATGCGCAGATTTCGAACAACAACGGCCCTCAATATAACCCCGCTGATTTGTTCGCCAAAGCCCGCACTACCAACCCGGTAAGTTTCCCGGCTATTTTTCCGGCACAAGAGGGTGACGAGCATCCGCGCTTCGGTAATGCATACCGTACAGGTAATACTTTGATGGAAAATCCATATGCATTTATGAATACATCATTCAAAAATTACCAGTCAAACACACTGAATACTTCCTTGAAGATTACACAAAACTTTGATTTCATCACCAAGGGATTGAAGGCTACCGCATTGATTAACTTCAAGAACTGGTCGTACAACCAATATACCCGTACTATCGACCCCTATTTTTATCGGGTAAAAACCGACAGCTACAACCCGGCTACCAATACATACGAACTGGAACGTTTGGGTACATCTGGAACAGATTATATTGCCCAATCGGGTATTACCAAAGGCGGTGATAACACGTTCTTCTTGCAATTTACAATAGACTATGCCCGCCGCTTTAATAAACACAACGTAGGCGGCATGTTGCTTTACACACAACGTGAATATAAAAATGATGTGCTGCCCAGCCGCAATCAAGGCGTGTCCGGACGTGCAACCTATGATTATGACCAACGCTACTTGTTTGAATTTAACTTCGGTTACAATGGGACTGAACGTCTAGGCAAAGGTGACCGTTTTGAATTCTTCCCCGCTGTTTCTCTGGGCTGGTTAGTGTCCAACGAAAAATTCTTCGAACCGCTAAGCGACGTCGTTTCTTCTTTGAAACTAAGAGGTTCATACGGTTTGGTTGGTAGTGACGAGACAGGTCCTAGTGGTGCACCTCACTTCCTTTACATCGACCAGGTACAGGTAACAGGTAATGGCCGTCCGGGATTTACTACAGGTGAAAACTTGAATGTCAATTACTATGGTCCCGTAGTAAAACAATGGGCTGTTTCAAATGGCGGTTGGGAACGAGTAAAGAAATTAGACGTCGGATTCGATATGGAACTGTTCAAAGAATTAAGTATCACATTCGACTTCTTCTATGACAAACGATACAACATTTTGCTTCACCGTGAAGCGTGGCCGCAATCACTGGGCTTCCACGAAGCCAAACCTTGGTCGAACAAGGGTAAAGTGGACAATTGGGGTTATGAAGTGAGTACCAACTGGCGCAAACAACTGACCAAAGACCTGACTGTGGACTTCCGTGGAACATTTACCTATACACAGAACAAATACATAGACCTAGACGAACCTATCTATCCTTACGTATGGCAGACGGCAACCGGAAAACCACTGAACCGCAGAAACGGTTATATTGCTGAAGGCTTGTTCCAAAGCCAGGAAGAAATAGACAACAGTCCGACACAAAATCTGGGTAGTAAACCGATGCCGGGTGATATCAAATACCGCGATGTCGATGGTAACGGCATGATTGACAGCAAGGACCAGGTGATGATTTCCAAAACAGCCGGTATGCCACGCATACAGTATGGCTTTGGCGTCAACATTGACTGGAAACGTTTCAACTTCGGTGTATTCTTCAACGGCTCGGCTATGCGCGATATTGACATCAACGGATTGCATCCGTTTGGACAGAATGACTATAACGCCATGAAATTCGTTGCAGAAAACCGCTGGACAGAAGCCAATCCAAACCCCAATGCGGAATATCCACGTTTGGGGTTGAATGATTCACAGATGAGCAATAATTCCCAATCCAGCACTTATTGGATTAGGAATGGCAACTTCCTGCGTTTCAAGACACTTGAAATTGGATACCGTTTCGACCACGTACGCCTCTACTTTACCGGAAACAACCTGGCGGTGTTCAGTCCGTTTAAATTGTGGGATCCTGAATTGGGCTGGAACAGCTACCCGCTGCAACGTACCTTCTGTATCGGTGCGCAATTATCCTTTTAATTAAACCTTTAAGAATAAAAAAATATTATGAGTTCTTTTAGCAAATTAGCAAATATTACGCTACTGTCATTGGCTATGACTTGCAGCATGACTTCTTGTGATTATTTGGATATAGTACCACCTGAACAAGCCGACTTGCAAGATGCCAATAAGGACCGTGCAGGAACATTGGGCTTTTTATACTCTTGCTATGCAGGAGTGATGAATCCAATGAACTATGAAGGATTGGAAATGGGTTCGGACGAATATGTTTTACCCCGTCTTTGGCAAACCGCAGGACAAAAAGTTCAATGGAATCTGAACGAAGCAGCCAACCTGGCTGATGGTTGGAGATGGGGGGCATACTACCAGTATATCGGTCAATGTCACCTGTTCATGAAAGAATTGCCCTATGCACTTGCCATATCAGAAGAGGAAAAAGTGACCATGAAAGCTGAAATAGACTTTTTGTTGGCCTATTACCACATGCAGGTATTGTTTCAATACGGTCCCTGTCCTATCACCGACCGGTACATAGAACAAGATACGCCGTCCAGCGAATTTCCTGGCAGAAGTCATTATGACTACGTGACGGACTGGTGCTACAATAAATTCGAAGAAGCCTATGCCAACCTGCCTGCTACTCGTGAAGGAGACGACTGGGGCCGTGCCACCCGTCCTATAGTCAGAGCTTTGCAGGCGCGTTTGAGACTGTATGCTGCTTCTAAATTGTGGAACGGCGGATTCCCTTACAGAGACTGGAAAAATAAGAACTATGAAACTCCTGGCTATGGATTGGAACTGGTAAGTATGAACTATGATGAAGAAAAATGGCACAAAGCCTTGTCAGCTTGTCAGAGCGCCCTGAAAGAAGCCGAGTCTGCCGGACATAAGCTTTTCACTCTGGAACAATCGGAGCAACTGAGGGAACAGCAAAAGGTAGAGCTTCCTTTCGTGCCCAACAAACTGATGACAGGCGCAGATGCTGAAAAGAACAAGGATTTCCTGAAACGTGTGATGCTGATGCGTTATATGGTTACTACCAGAGTAAACGAAGGTAACACAGAAACAATCTGGGGATTGGCCAACCAAGGTAACTACCTGGTGGGGTCACTACCTCATCGCACCGTCAAGAACAATCAGGGCACTTGGAAAGGCGGTTGGTCGGGAATTGCCCCTACATTGAACGCGCTGGCGCGTTTTTACAAAGAGGACGGAACACCTGTCAACGACTGGCAAGATGCCAAATATTATCAGTCCGCTGGAATAGAGGACCGTACTGGCATTATTAACTTCAATATAAGCCGTGAACCCAGATTTTATGCCTGGGTAGCCTTCGATGACGGTGATTTCGGCAATGAACTGGCCGATGGTAAACCGCTTAAATTGCAAATGAGGAATTCGGAGTTACACGGATATAACCCAGATTTGTTCAACAGAGACAACTGCGAAACAGGATTCCTGAACCAAAAGTTCTTCCCGGCCAACTACCGTCACACCCCCGGTAGTGAGCAAAATGAATCCAAACCCAGGCCATTAATCCGTATGGCTGAATTGTATCTGAATCTGGCAGAATGCTATGCAGCATTAAAGGATGAGGAAAATGCGTTTAAAAACTTGAATGTCATTCGTGAACGTGCAGGAGTAAAACCATTGGCACACAACGACCTGTCTACTCAATCACTGGAAGAATGGGTACGCAACGAACGTAACAACGAACTGTGGCTGGAAGGTCACCGTTTCTTTGACATCCGTCGCTGGATGATTGCTCCTCAAACCATGAGCTACGGAGTGCGTATGGGACTGAATGCCTTACAGAAAAAGGATCCTACTTTTGAAGAATTCAACAAACCGGTGCTCATCAGCCAGCCCTTTGCATGGCACAATCGTATGTATGTATCTCCGGTGTTTGAAAATGAAATTTACAAAGGTCCTCAATTTGTACAATTCCCAGGTTATTAATCTTATAATTATTTATACTAAAGACAATGAAAAATTCAGCATTTTTTTCATGCTTGATGTGCGGCATGCTGGCGTTGTCAAGTTGCGAGACATATGATGAGCTGGTTCCGTCAGAATATCATCACATTTTGAACCTCAAGCAGTATGGCATGCAGCGCCTCTCATTGTACACTACCGGTGAAGATGCAGTGTACAAGTTTACTGTGATGAAAGGCGGTTCGGAAGTCGGAAACGCGGCAACAGCCAAGATCGAAGTAATGGCAGAAGAAGAGTTCAATACATATGCCAAAGACAACAATGTGGCTGAGTCGTATCTTCCTGCTGACAAATATAAAATCCATGAAACGCAACTGAACTTCGCTTCAGATGAAACATACAAGTTTGGTGAAGTCACCTTAAAGACGGTCGACATCAAGAAATTAATGGACGAAACGCAGAAAAAATATGTACTTCCCATCCGTATGGTAAGTTCGGACTGTACAGTAAAAAACAATTTACTGCTTATCCAACTGGATGTTGAAACACCAACTATAGCCTTTAATTTAGCAGACGGCAACAAGTTTGCTATGGTTTCTTCCTTCACCTCGAGTGATCCCCAAACTCAGACGGCAGAATTCAATGTGACGTTCCCAATGCCGAATCAATGGGACTTCACCTTTGATGCGAACACAGATGAACAGGCTATGCAGGCATTCGACGAATATAACGCTAAGTTTGATAACAAATTCACTCTGCTTCCGGAAAAAGCATACAAATTTAATGGAAAAGGTATTTCATTCCCAAAGGAAGCTACTTCAATGAGTCTGTCGGTGACTATCGACGCAAGCAAGTTGTCGTGTGGTGAATATATTTTACCGCTTCATTTGTGCAATTTGTCGAACAAGCATTTTGAGACTGACACACAAAATGATATTGTTCTGCTAGGCGTGAAGTACGTTCTTAAGAAGCTGGATGTGAAAGTTAACCAACTTTCAACCAATTCCGTTGAAGACGGTGACGGAACAGGTTTGTCGGGCTTGATAGACGGTGATTTGGAGGGGTCTGGCTATTTCCATTCAAAATGGAGCGCTCCGGTTCAAGATGCAGTTTACGGAAACTACATCGATTTAAATATTGGCAAAACGCTCCACAGCCTATCTTTCGACTACTGGACACGTAAACAAAACGGAAATGGTGCTCCGCAACGTATATCCTTGTTTGTTAGCAACAACGGCAAAGATTGGAGACAGTTGAAAGAAATCACTCAAGGTTTGCCCAGTAGTGGAAACACGAAATACAGTTCAGCCATTTTCACTGATGAAGAAGGCTTCTCATACGTACGATTTGCAGTATTGGTAAGTGCAGCCGGGGACATGACCAACTCCCAATCTTACTTCAACCTGCATGAATTGACATTCTATGGCGAATAAGAAGTAGTATAACCAATAATAAGCAGAGTTGAGCAAATCCATTCAACTCTGCTATTATTTACTGTAAATCTAATATATAACCCATATCATGAAGACCTTTTTTTTAATAAAATTGAATATCTCTCTTGTTCTGCTGGCTGGAATCACTACTTTTTATGCTTGCAAGAGTGATGACAGGGAGCTACAGGGAGAGCCGGTGCCGCAAGTCCAGAAACCGAATGATATTTCGGAGATAAATCTGGAGAAGGATGTAAAGCTGAAAGTTAGCGGCGGACACGATACCGACCATCAGCCGGGGCAGGATATATCGAAATCTTATGACGGGCAGTTCGGTGGAACCTATTATCATTCCACATGGAATCAATCTGCAAAATTCCCCGTTACTCTTGAATATCAATTCGATCAGAATAAGCTTACACTGGACTATATCCTGTATCACAGTCGAAATGGTAACGGTAATTTCGGAGCATTCGAACTTTACATCAAGCCCCAAGGAAGTACGGATTTTGTTCATATACAAGATTATGATTTTAAGGGAGCAGGAGGCAGCCACAGGATATTGCTGAACGATTCGATTGTGCCTGCAGCTGTTCAATTCAAAGTTAAAAGCGGATTATATGATTTCGTCAGTTGCGACGAGATGGAATTTTTCCATGCTGCGGAAGACCCGCTTGACGAACAGCTGACAACTGTATTTACCGATCGTTCATGCACTGAACTCCTCCCAGACGTTTCCGACGAAACTATCAATCGGCTTTCCGGCATTCTTCAGTGTACTGGCAAAATCTCTGCAGAGCAATACTTATCCCGAAGCGGAAAAGAGATTCAGGATACAGTCATATCAGGCATACAGCGTGCCCGAATATTGGGGAGATAAATTGAGAACTAACTACTACTCTTCTCTTTGCAACCCTACTGGTATCATAACTAATGCGGAGGAAGAGATGATTGTTTTAGTAGACGGCATACCGAAAGGTGAATCTATTTCACTAAGGTGTTGTTCGGATCTGGGACCCGATGGTGAAGAACGATTCTTGAAAAACGGAATCAACAAGTTTTCTTTTTCACGTGCGGGAAATCTGTTTGTTATTTATCAGAAACCTGATCCCCGTGGCATGCCGGCGGTGAAAATACATTTTCCCCCACAGTATGTAAAGACAACGGAACATGCGCGTGTAGGCTTCAATGTATGGGATCTGAGCGTGGATAAGACCGATGATCAGTTCCGTGAATATATCCGGAAGGCCAAATCAGTCACTCTGGACGGATCTAAAAAATGTGTATTTATATTAAAAGGCAGGAAGATTCTGTTTACAGCACTGAAAGACTTGTTGCAAAATCAGGACAACTTCAAACACTATGGAGTAGTAAAAGGAATCGAACGATGGGATAATCTGATAGATTGGGAGCAGGAACTGGCTGCTATCGACACCTATTCGAATACGGGAGAATTCAATTCACTGATGCATGTCACGACTTTCACCGATGGACTTTATGCTACCAATTATTACATTAACATGGCAGCCGGTGATGTAAGCACAAAAGACGGTTGGGGATTCAAAAACAACTTTGATCCTCGCGATATGGATCAAAATCAGGACAATGAATGGGGACCGGGGCATGAACTCGGACATATGCATCAGGGAGCCATTAACTGGCCCAGCACTACGGAATCAAGCAATAATCTCTTTTCTAATTATGTGGTATATAAGATAGGTAAGTGGGGGTCACGTGGTAGTTCCATCGGGACATTGGCTGCTTATCGGTATGCACCTCCGACCCCTTGGAGCAGATTCATGCATCCTCGCGATCCGAACACGCTGGAATTTATCCCTCAAGATATGACATCTGATGATGCCAACAAATACGGATTATATCAAGGGGAAGCCTCCGAAATGCATATGCGTCTCAACCAGCAATTGTGGACATATTTCGAACGTATCGGCAAGAAACCGAATACCATCCGTAAGATATTCGAACAAGGACGTACCCCTGAATTTTGGTTACCTTCCAATGATCCGGGAGCGGCACAGTTGATGTATGCGCGCAATGTAGCAAAAGCTGCTGACATGGATATGACCGAATTCTTCGATGCCTGGGGATTCTTTATTCCGGTCAGTAGTTTCAAGTTGTATGCTTACGGAAGCTTTTCATATACTGTGACACAGGATATGATTAATCAAACGCTGGATTATATGAAAAAATTCCCCACTAAATGTCCGCCTATTGAATACATTGAAGACCGAAGATACCAGGCAGGGGCCAAAGGCAATCAAAAAGGTATATCCGAAGATGGAGGAGATGTAGGGTATTTCGAAACATTCCAGAACAATGTAAAAATCACCAAACCTGTAAGTTATACTGTTTCCGGAAGAAAATACACTGTGACTGATGGCGAGCAGGCGGTTGCTTTCGAATTAATCAAGGACGGTAAAAGAGTATGGTTTGCTAATCGGTTTGTATTTACCGTACCTGACGCAGTAGACATTGGGGGGGCGGAACTGTACGCTGTTCAGGCGGACGGGCAACGTATTAAAGCAAACAAATAGGGAAATTTACTGAATATCCCCAATCTTATATGGAATGAAGAGTAGCTTTTACTTTTGAGTAGAAGTTACTCTTTGTTTTTCTATGGGGCAGAGGTAACAAAAAGCCAACATAAAGCCAAACAAACATGGTAAGGAGGCAGTTATCACCCCGTTACAGGAATAAGGTTATTAAAACGTTCTGCTTCTGTAGAATCATAGCATTTCACATGGTGGGCCAAAAACGATGATGGCAATATTTTCTGGTAGTTTCAAGAGACACTACATAAGCCGCAAGCTTTGGGGGAATGTATTATATAATAGGGAAAAATTTCTCTAAAGAATTAGTATTCCAAGAAATTCAGACAGGCACTATAAAATATTTTGTGTAAATGGAAAATACGGAACTCACTTTGAATCCCGTATTTTTATTTTAGTTGAAAGTGCTTGGATGGTCATACAAAAGGATCCGGTCTTATCTCTCTGTTTTCACAATCTTACTAAAAGAATGCAACCTAATAAAGCCATTATTCGGATTGAAAGAAAATTATTAAACCGGATATATTATGTATTGAAGAATGAACGCACTTATGAATGTGGAATTATAAAATGATACTATAAAGACAACATAATGGAAAGTGATCGCTGTTTGCGACTGCAACAAAACTGTTTGCTATCCGAAGTTTGCGGCTCTTATACTATAAAAATTGGAAGAACGTGATGTAGCAATATTTTGTCTACTGATAGAAGGCTGTTTTTATAGTTCTATATTTTATTAGCTATAATGCGATGCCTGTAACAAATAAGAGGACAGCCGACGCCATCCTCTTAACAAGGTTACAGTGTAACGCAGAAAGTCTATTGCTGACAAGTTGCTCCACAGCAGAGCTTGTTTCCTCTTCAACTTTCTGATACAAAGATAGCTATAGGAAATTTATAATAAAATAATTCATAAAATATTTGGATTACGACATAGAAATCGCTTTATATTCTAAAATATTCATCTAACTAAAAAACATAATACCATGTTAACAGAACTCACTATCAAAGAATTTATTCATAAAGT
>PPYE01597938.1_pt1 | contig 10244 bp, 8 predicted proteins | sample 1559881 | NCBI WGS metagenome assembly PPYE01 (sample SAMN08240022, study PRJNA423297) | Human gut metagenome, whole genome shotgun sequencing project.
GTATCATTTGCTGCATCCATGCGTCTTTCCGAAAGCAGGAAATGCCGTTGCTGGCATTGATCCGGCAGGGATTTAAGACGTCGTTGCGAGTTATCTATCAGCGAAATATCATTATGATGCTGTATTTGCTCATCATCATACCGATGACACATGCACTGGTGATTTCCGGTTATATTACAAAATTTACGGTGCCGCAGTTTATTGTGGATTACATTATGTCCCATACGTGGCTGGCAATTCTGTATGTTGGATTCTGGGTTTTTATCGGACTGCGGTCTTTCCATTGGATTTACAGTCTGCACTATTTCTGCCTGGAAAACTGCAATTTCAAGCAGGCGCGTAAAAGAAGTTTTCGTCTGCAGGGAAAACACTACTGGCGGGATATGGCAGTTGTCGTTGGCTGGAGTCTGGCTTGCATTGGAATCTATTACGGAATCATTCTGTTTGGTTCCTGGCTGGTTTCCAAGGTAAATCTGGCATTGCCGACACATGACCTGTTCAGTAGTCTGACACTTTCCGGTATTTCCCTGTTGATGGATGTGTGCGGAGCAATATTTTTCTGCTTTGATCTGCCACTGTTTTTCCTTTGTGTCAGCTTGTTATTTTACTATTATAAAGCTGCATCCGGAGAGAAGATTCCGGGACAGTTTAAAAATCTGGATAATGCCTATCGTCTTACCAAAACCGGTTGGGCGAAAAAACTGTATCTGTATCGGAAACGGATCATTGCCATCAGCATTGTGGTGGCGATTGGAGTAAACTTTGCGTATACTTTTGCGGATAAACGGGGCGTGTTACATATGGGGCTGGATAATCCGGTGGAGGTAACTGCGCACAGAGGCTATTCTACTGAGTATCCGGAAAATACGATTCCGGCATTTAAGGGTGCCATCACAGTTGGTGCAGACTGGGCGGAGCTGGATGTTCAGCAGACAGCAGACGGGGAAGTGATCGTGATGCACGATTCCAGTCTGAAACGTACCACAGGGCTGGATAAAGAGGTATGGCAGGTAACCTGGGATGAAATTAAGAATCTGGACAACGGAAGCTGGTTTAATAAGAAGTTCCAGACGGTCCGCATTCCGACGCTGGAAGAAGTTTTGAAAGTATGCCGTGGAAAAATCCGGTTAAATATTGAGATCAAACCAAGCGGACATGACAAAGATCTGGAAGAACAGGTGGCAAAATTATTGAAAGAATACCATATGCGGGATACCTGCGTGGTGTCTTCCCTGAAATACGAGTCCCTGCAAAAAGTGAAAGAGGCAGATTCGAGTATTGAGACCGTATATATTACGTCCGTTTCCTATGGAAACTTTACGGATCTGGAATATGCGGATGGCTACAGTGTGGAATCCACGATGCTGAGCCAGAGTTTTGTAAACCGTGCCCAGAAAGCAGGAAAACAGATTTATGTATGGACGGTTAATTCTGAGGATCAGCTGGAAAAGGTGGTCGGCATGGGGATCGACAACGTGATCACAGATGATCCGGTTATGGCAAAAGAGCTGATCTATAAGCAGGATCACAGCACATTCTGGGATCGGTATGTCAATCAGCTGCTTTCTATTGAAAACTAGGAAAATAAGCGAATAAACTCAAGTTAGCAACATAAAACAAAAAGCTTCCTAATCGCGTCAAAGTGTGGTATACTTACTAGATAGTATCGGTCTGTATAGAATCTGAGAGGAGTTTTTAGCAAAAGGAGTTATCATGCGACAGGATATTAAGTTGAAGGGAAAATTAAAAGGATATACGCAGACACCGCTGATGTTGACCCTGTTATTTGCGGCAATGGATGTGTGGATGTATGTTCTGAATGTAAAGGCGGGGATCCTTGGAACAATTTTCGTGGCAATTTACTTTTTTGTCATGTTGTTTGTTTACTGGAGAAATCAACCGATTCTGCTCAATGAACTGATTGATTTTGCTACACAGTATGGCACCGTGCAGAAGCGTCTTTTAAATGAATTTGAGGTTCCATATGCTGTTATGGATTCTGCGGGCAAGTTACTGTGGATGAACCACCAGTTTGAGCTGCTTTCCGAAAAAGATAAAGGATATCACAAATCTATCACTACGATTTTTCCGCAGGTTACGCGGGAACTGATGGAGAAAGAGGACGAGCTGGAGCTGATGGTACAGCGGGAAGAAAAAGTGTACCGGGCTTCTGTGTATAAGATCCATTTTGCGGATATTCTGCATGAGAGCAGCAGTATAGAATTGGCAGAGAAGAAGCAGTATCTGCAGGTGATCTATCTGTTTGATGAGACACTGCTGACACAGTACCGCATTGAAAATCAGGAAATGCAGATGGTTTCTGCCCTTGTCTATATCGACAACTATGATGAGGTTCTGGATACGGTCGAGGAAGTAAAACAGTCGCTTCTGGTAGCACTGGTCGACCGTAAAGTGAATAAATTTTTTGCATCCATCGACGGTCTGGTGAAAAAGACCGAGAAGGATAAATATTTTGTCGTATTCCAACATAAATATCTGGAAAAAATGGAGGCAGAGAAATTCAGTCTCTTAGAAGATGTCAAAAGTATCAAAGTCGGAAATGAGATGTCTGTCACCCTCAGTATGGGTATCGGATATGTGGGAAATGATTACACGAAAAACTATGAACATTCCCGTATGGCCATCGATCTGGCTCTTGGCCGTGGCGGAGATCAGGTCGTTGTAAAGACCAGAGACAAGATTTCTTATTTTGGCGGAAATAACCGTCAGGTGGATAAGACTACCCGTGTCAAAGCGCGTGTAAAGGCGCTGGCGCTGCGTGAGATCATGATCAGCAGGGATAAGTTCTTTATCATGGGACATAAGATCGCAGATATCGATTCTTTTGGCGCAGCCATTGGAATTTACTGTGCTGCCCGTCAGCTTGGCAAAAAGGCGCAGATCGTAATTGATGGAGTCAATACGACATTGCGGCCGCTGAAAGAGTGTTTTACCTCAGAAAACGGTTATCCGGATGATATGTTTATCCCGAGCCAGCTGGCAATCGACGAGCTGGATTCTCATACTGCCCTGATCGTTGTGGATACGAACCGTCCGAGCTACACCGAGTGTCCGACGCTGTTAAACCGTGCAAGAACCATCGTTGTATTTGACCATCATCGTCAGTGTGAGGATGTGATCAAAAATACGGTGTTATCTTATACCGAACCGTATGCTTCTTCGACCTGCGAGATGATCGCGGAAGTATTGCAGTATTTTGATGAGGATATCAAGCTTTCCGCGCAGGAAGCGGATGCGATCTATGCTGGTATCCTGATCGATACCAACAACTTTGTATCCAAGACGGGTGTCCGTACGTTTGAGGCAGCTGCTTATCTGCGCCGCTGTGGTGCGGAAGTTACCAGGGTACGAAAAATGCTCAGAAATGATATGTCTGCATACAAGGCGAGAGCGGAAGCCGTGCGCCATGCAGAAGTTTACAGAAATATGTTTGCAATCAGTGTGTGTCCGGCGGATAATATTGAGAGTCCGACGGTGGCATGTGCACAGGCAGCCAATGAGCTGCTCAATATCATCGGAATCAAAGCTTCATTTGTGCTGACAGAGTATCATGAACAGATCTATGTCAGTGCCCGTTCCATTGATGAGATCAACGTACAGTTGATTATGGAGCGCTTAGGCGGCGGTGGCCATATGAATTCTGCGGGAGCGCAGTTGACCGACTGTACGCTGGATGAGGCAAAACGTACCATCGAAAATACACTGGATGAGATGATAAAGGAAGGAGATATCAAGTAATGAAAGTGATTTTGTTAGAAGATGTAAAAAGCCTTGGAAAAAAAGGAGAGATCGTAACAGTCAGTGATGCTTATGCGAGAAACGTGATCTTTGCAAAAAAACTGGGACTGGAAGCAACCGGTAAGAATCTGAATGATCTGAAGCTTCAGAACAAACATGCAGATAAAGTGGCACAGGAACAGTTAGAAGCAGCAAAAGCGCTTGCAAAGGAACTGGAAGATAAAGTAGTAGAAGTAAAGATGAAAGCAGGAGAAGGCGGACGTACCTTCGGCTCTGTTTCCACAAAAGAGATCTCTGCAGCAGTAAAAGATCAGCTTGGATTAGAGATCGATAAAAAGAAAATGTCACTGAACATTCCGATCAAAGCATTTGGAACCTTTGACGTGGCAGTAAAACTTCATGCAAAAGTAACTGGTTCTCTGCGTGTGAAAGTTACTGAAGCGTAAAAAGCTTTCATAACGCAGAATGAGTCCTGTAATTGAATTGCGGAAAAAACAAATTAAAAGCAACATAAATGGATGACAAAGATCCGTTTGATAAATTTTAGAGCTAAAGGAGCGACAGAGGTATGGAAGAAGCTTTGGTAAAGCGTATCATGCCGCATAGTCTGGAAGCGGAACAATCCGTCATCGGTTCGATGATCATGGACAGAGATGCGATCCTGACGGCATCCGAGCAGCTGGTCAAAGATGATTTTTACCATCAGCAGTATGGGATTTTGTTTGAGACGATCACAGAGCTGTTCAACAGTGGAAGCCCGGTAGATCTGATCACTCTTCAGAACCGGCTCCGTGAAAAAAATGTGCCGCCGGAGATCAGCAGTCTGGAATACGTCGGGGATCTGGTCACTGCCGTTCCGACATCTGCAAATATCAAATACTATGCGGATATTGTAAAGGAAAAAGCAGTTTTACGAAAACTGATCAAGATCAACGAGCAGATTGCAGACACCTGTTATCTGGGTAACGAGAGTCTGGAGACGATTCTGGAGGATACAGAAAAAAGTATTTTCAATTTATTGCAGAGTCGGAGTAACAGCGATTATGTGCCGATCAAACAGGTTGTTTTAAATGCGTTGGATAAAATAGAGCTGGCATCCCGGACGCAGGGAAATGTCACCGGAATCCCGACCGGATTTATCGATCTGGATTACAAGCTTTCCGGTCTTCAGCCTTCCGATATGATTCTGGTTGCAGCACGTCCTTCTATGGGTAAGACAGCATTTGTTTTGAATATTGCACAGTATGCAGCGTTTCATGAAAATATGGCAACGGCGATCTTCAGTCTGGAGATGTCAAAGGAACAGCTGGTGAACCGTCTGTTTTCTCTGGAATCCAGAGTGGATGCCCAGTTACTCAGATCCGGTAACTTATCGGATGCAGACTGGGAAAAACTGATCGAAGGCGCCGGAACCATCGGAAAGTCTCATTTGATCATAGATGATACGCCGGGTATTTCGATTTCAGAGCTGCGAAGCAAGTGCAGAAAATACAAGCTGGAACATGACCTGAAGCTGGTCATCATCGATTACCTGCAATTGATGTCCGGTTCCGGCAGATCAGATTCCAGACAGCAGGAGATATCAGATATTTCACGATCCTTAAAACAGTTAGCCAGAGAGCTGAATGTGCCGGTGATCGCACTGTCACAGCTCAGCCGACAGGTGGAGCAGCGACCGGATCACAGACCGATGCTTTCCGATTTGCGTGAGTCCGGAGCCATCGAGCAGGATGCCGATGTGGTTATGTTTATCTATCGTGATGACTATTATAACAAAGATTCAGAAAACAAAGGTATTGCGGAGATCATCATTGCAAAACAACGTAACGGTCCGATTGGAACCGTGAACCTGGTATGGCTGCCGCAGTATACGAAATTTGCAAACATGGAAAAATAAAGTATGAATAAGGAGGTACAGGGGATGCAAATTCATCAGTCAGCAGAAGATTATTTAGAGTGTATTTTGAAGTTGAGCAAAGAACTTCCGGTGGTTCGTTCCATCGACATTGCAAATGAAATGAACTACTCCAAACCGAGTATCAGTGTTGCAATGAAAAATCTGCGCTTAAATGGCTACATTAACGTAGACAACAGCGGTTTTATCACTCTGACAGAAAGTGGTATGGAGATCGCTTCTAACATTTATGACAGACATCTGATCCTGCGCAAATGGCTTGAGTTTCTTGGAATTGATCCGGAGATCGCAGAGCAGGATGCATGCAAGATCGAGCACACACTCAGCAAAGAGACTTATACCGCACTGAGAAAACACATCTTAGACGAAATGGGAGAACTGTAAAGAAGAAGCAGAGGTTTCTGGTTTTGATGAAAATCAAGATCAGGGGCTTCTGCTTCGTTGTTTCTCTCAGTCTTATTAAAACAGGCATGATTGTCTGTTTGGTTGGCAAAGGTATGTGCCGGCACACTGTCTTGCAAAAATAAGAAGCTGTTTTGGGGAAAAACAGAGAAAATAAAAAAAATTTTTTGTGCTGGATTACAAAAATATTGTGCTGAGTGACGGAAATGGTTTCAAATTATGCAAGAAACACGTAAAATCACGCTTAAATGTGAAAAATATGACAAAATTTAAAAAAAATATTGCATAATCCTTCATAAGATAATAAAATGATGATGTTGAGATTATTAAAAAAAAGGAGATACGAGATGAGCTACGTAGACGAAGTACTCGAGAGAGTAAAAACAAAAAATGCTGCTGAACCAGAATTCCTTCAGGCAGTAGAAGAAGTATTGGAATCCATCAGACCAGTTGTAGAAGCAAACGAAGAGCTTTACAGAAAAGAGGCAATCTTAGAGCGTATCACAGAGCCGGACAGACAGTTCAAGTTCCGTGTAGCATGGGTTGACGACAATGGTCAGGCACAGGTAAACACAGGATACCGTGTACAGTTTAACAACGCAATTGGACCGTACAAAGGTGGTCTGCGTCTGCATCCATCTGTATATCTTGGAATTATTAAATTCCTTGGTTTCGAGCAGGTATTCAAAAACTCCTTAACAGGTCTTCCAATCGGAGGCGGTAAAGGTGGATCTGATTTCGATCCTAAGGGCAAATCTGATCGTGAGGTTATGGCATTCTGCCAGAGCTTTATGACAGAGCTTTACAAATACATCGGTGCTGATGTCGATGTACCGGCTGGTGATATCGGAACAGGTGCAAGAGAGATCGGTTATCTGTATGGTCAGTACAAGAGAATCACAAGATTGTACGAAGGCGTTCTGACAGGTAAAGGACTTACTTATGGTGGATCTTTAGCACGTACAGAAGCTACAGGTTACGGTCTGTTATACATGACAGAAGAACTTCTGAAATCCCATGGACAGGACATGGCAGGCAAGACTTGCGTTGTATCCGGTGCTGGTAATGTTGCAATCTATGCAATCCAGAAAGCACATCAGTTAGGCGCTAAATGCGTAACATGCTCTGATTCTACAGGATGGATCTATGATCCGGAAGGAATCGATGTTGACTTACTGAAAGAGGTTAAAGAAGTAAAACGTGCACGTCTGACAGAGTACGCGGCAGCTAGACCAAGCGCTGAGTATCATGAGGGACGCGGCGTATGGAGCGTAAAATGCGATGTTGCTCTTCCGTGTGCTACACAGAACGAGTTGCTTATCGATGATGCAAAAGCATTAGTTGCTAATGGCTGTATCGCAGTTTGCGAGGGCGCTAACATGCCTACAACTCTGGATGCTACACAGTATCTGCAGGAGAACGGTGTATACTTCGTTCCTGGTAAAGCTGCAAACGCTGGTGGTGTTGCTACATCCGCACTTGAGATGTCCCAGAACAGTGAGCGTTTAAGCTGGACATTCGAAGAAGTAGATGCAAAACTGAAAGACATCATGGTTAACATCTACCACAACATCGATGGCGCTGCAAAACGTTACGGCAAAGAGGGCAACTATGTTGCAGGCGCTAACATCGCAGGTTTCGAGAAAGTTGTAGATGCTATGCTTGCACAGGGTGTTTGCTAATCATTGAAATCTTGAAAAAAGATAAAATTGGCATACATTTTGCTTGATAAAAATGAAGAGACTGTGGGACAGAACAACTGTTCCGCAGTCCTTTTTTTGCGTGAAAAAACGACCAAGAAATGATAAAAAATGCATGACATTTCAGTAAAAGTAACGGTTTTTGAAAAGATGCTTGTCAAACATAGAAATAAGGACTAAACTACAATAGTGTATTAGACGGAGGTTAGGAAAGACGTATGAGTAAGAAAGAAATTGTCATTGCAGATGTCGTAAATAAGTACGATAATCCAATTGCAGAGCTAGTACAGGTAGCCTGCCAGTTTTCCAGCTCACTGTATCTGGTGCGTGGAAATCATCGCATCAATGCAAAAAGTATTATGGGGATCATGGCTTTCAACCCGCACAACGGTGTGGAAGTTGAAATTGAGGCTGAAGGCGCAGATGAAGCAGATGCTTTAAATGCCATGGAAAAATTTTTGCTCTGTATGTAACTTTATAGTATATCAGTTTAGTGAAGAAGCACCGGATATTCCGATGCTTCTTTTTTTAATCCAATTTAAGTACGTCCTTCATTCAATTCTGCAAAAGTAATAAATAAGGAGACTTCCCTATATCAGGAGGAGATGCAAGATTCTTCTGACTCAAAAAAGAGCGCCCGGTCGGACGCTCTTTTCTTATGATCAGATTTGAATATTACTCCTCATCCTCTTTTGGAATTTCCCCTTTGTATTTAGCAACTAGAGTCTGAATTCTCTGATATGGATCAAGCAGATCGCTGATAGATGCATCATGATTTAATGTATCAATGATGTAAGCGATATATTTGCTCATATCACAGCTGATGTAGTAATCTCTGCTTAACAGTTCCGGTGTCTGGTAAGTAAGGTTGGTTGTAACCACTTTGTAGATCAGACCTTCCTCTACGGCTTTATCAAATTTCTCAAGACCGTTTGTGAACAGACCGAAAGTAGCGATTACGAAGATTCTGCCAGCGTTACGTTTCTTTAACTCACGGGCAACATCGATCATACTTCCGCCGGAAGAGATCATATCATCAACAACCCATACATCTTTGCCGTCCAGAGAAGAACCAAGGAACTCATGAGCGACGATCGGGTTTGTACCGTCTACGATGTGGCTGTAATCACGACGTTTGTAGAACATACCCATATCTACGCCAAGTACGCTTGCAAGGAATACAGCACGGCTTGTAGCACCCTCATCCGGGCTGATGATCATCAGATGGTCATTGTCAATCTGGATGTCATCTACGCTGTTCAGAATGCCTTTTACGAACTGGTAAGCCGGCTGAACGGTATCGAATCCGTGAAGCGGAATCGCATTCTGTACACGCGGATCATGTGCATCGAAGGTGATGATGTTGTCAACACCCATGCTGATCAGCTCCTGAAGTGCCAGTGCGCAGTCCATGGACTCACGTGCAGTACGTCTGTGCTGACGGCTCTCATACAGGAACGGCATGATAACAGTGATTCTTCTTGCTTTACCATTTGCTGCAGCGATCATACGTTTCAGATCCTGATAGTGATCATCCGGTGACATATGATTCTCATTTCCGCAAAGTTTGTAAGTAAGAGAGTAGTTGGTAACGTCTGTCATGATGTACAGATCGTATCCACGAATTGTTTCATGGATCATACCTTTTGCCTCACCACTTCCGAAACGTGGGCAGGATGCGTTGATTACATAGGTATCACGCAGATAGCCTTTGAACGCAATGTCATCTTCATGCTCATGTTCACGGACGCATCTCCATTTTACAAGATATTTGTCAACTTTCTCACCGATCTCACGGCAGCTCTCAAGCGGAATGATTCCGAGTGCGCCAGTCGGGATTGTTTCTAAGTTTCTCTGGTCGTTATGCATTTGAAAAGTTCCCTCCATCAAAAAATCTTTTCGTTGGTTTGTAGTTTATGTTACAGCATTTCATGAAATTTGAAAATTAAACTTCTGTATGCTGTCAGCTTCCATCAAAAAAGCAGGAAGCCCAGTAATACGTTGGCATTATATCACTGAACACCTGCTTATGACAAGGGATTTCTGCAATTCCTTTATTTTTATGCAAAAACGGTTAGTTTTCGTTAAGTTTTTTCTGGATGCGGATATCGTTTCCAAATAAATGTAAAGCGGTAAAATTGTTGAAGATTCTGGAAAAAATTCGTTCTGAATAATAAGTGGCAAGTTCTGTCAGTTCCAGGTTAGTGGAGATCAGCGTAGACTTATGATTCAGGATCCGTTCGTTCAGGCAGACGAAAAACTGTGAGGTTGTCATTGTGTTGATGGCTTCCGTTCCGAGGTCATCAATGATCAACAGGTCACAGTCGAAAATATTCCGATAGTCTGCGGCTGAAAACTGAGACGTACGTCCAAACTGTTGATCCGTCAGCAGCTCAAAGAGCTGATGTGCGGAAAAATAAATGACAGAATGACCAGTATCCAACAATTCCTTTGCTACACAGTTGGAT
>PPYE01276120.1_pt1 | contig 10243 bp, 10 predicted proteins | sample 1559881 | NCBI WGS metagenome assembly PPYE01 (sample SAMN08240022, study PRJNA423297) | Human gut metagenome, whole genome shotgun sequencing project.
GGACGCAGGGACCCGATCAGCAGGGTCTTCTCCCTGTTCGCGGGCTCGTTTGCCGGGTCGGCGCCCGCCCCTTTTCCCAGGACCTCGAGGGCACCCTCCATGATGTCGCGCCTGAGCCCGGGCTCCTCGAGCTCGGCCTCGAGCTCGGCCTTCCTGGCCTCGAGAGCGGCGGTGTCCGCCTGGGTCGCAGGCGACCTTCCCCGCGTCCGCGCAGGCTTGCTGGAGCGGTCTTCGGACATCGGGGGCTCCTCCCTGAGCAGCTCGCGCTTCCACTTGTAGAGCGCGGATCTCGTACATCCTACCAGGTCGGCGACCTCCTGGGCGGACGATGCCCGAGATGCCAGGGCCTTGACGGCAGCGGCCTTCTCGGATGCATCGAACACCCTGGGCTGCGTCGCCCTTCTCTCGCCGGGTGCATACTCGTCGATCCACTCGGCGAGCTTCGCCGTGCACTTGGGGTATCCAAGCTCGCGCCTGGTGAAGGCGTTGCACCTCCCATGGGTGAGGTAGTGCCTGACCGCGGCCCTCTTCTGCTCCAGCGTGTATTGCTCGAGGCTGCGGTCCGTGAGCCTTCCTCCGTTTTCCTGCCACTCCCTGTGCCAGCCCACCAGCTGTGCGCGGCTGGGATATCCGAGCTCCCGTATGGTTGCCGTGGCCTTGAGGCCGTACTTGATGTAGAGCTCGACCGCCCTTTTCCTCTGTTCAAGGGAATACACGCCATCCTCCAAACGTCATCGTTTGGTACGGATTTCCGGTACCACCCCCTCCTGCGGATTGCCCACCGATTTGAAGTTGTTCTGCGAGCCGAAGACCAGAAATGAAGTGTCCGTCATTTCCCCGCGCGGTAACTGGACGGCGCGATGCCGTAATATCTCCGGAACAACTCGGAGAACCTGCTGGGGTTTGCGTAGCCCACGATTTTTGAGATTTGCGCCAATGGCAGGTCGGTGCTGATGAGAAGCAGCTCGGCGCTGCTCATGCGCTTCTTCTGGATATACTCCGTGATGGTCATTCCATATTGTGCCTTGAACAGGGTCTTGAGCTTGCTCTCGCTCATCAGCGAGATGCTCGAAAGTGTCTTGAGCGAAATCTGCCGGTTGTAATGGTCGGAGATATACTCGGCAATCTCCATGAGTGCCGTGACATCCTCAGGCTTGATCGTCACCCGCTCCGCCGCCGCGTCTGAGATGGCCAGCGTTTCCTGGGCACCTGTGATTCGCGACAATATCTCCAGGATCCTCGCCTCGAAGAGCAGTGCCGAAACCTCTGCACTCTCATTGCATTGCAAGATGTCGTACATCAGCGGACGGATCAAGTCGAACCTCTGCCGCGGGCCTCGTGCAAACGCTGTCTGGACAGCTCCAGCCAGTGTGGGGTAGCGCTCCTGCAGGAAGTTCTCTACGAACGAAGCGTATATGTTAATTGTCAGTGCATAGAGTTCTATGTTGTGGTGGTATATCACTTTAAAAGGGGTATCGGGCGCATACAGCGTGATGGAGTCGGATGACAGGCTGCGGTAGGGAAGGAATTCATCCCCTGAGGCTGTGACGTACAAGACGATTGTGTACAAGGACTCAACTTTGCTTTGGAGCATAAAGTCGCGGGCAAAAGAGAGCCGGTCGATAGCGATGGAGTAGCGGCCCTCCATGCGGTAATACCAACGAAATCCCCGTACATCCTCAAGGTCGATCTCGTATGTCATGCCTGCAGGTCGATATGACCATTCTGCCAGCCTTGCCATAGACAAGAGGCCCAAATCGTCGATGCTCTTAAATGTCATTGCTACCTCGATTAGACAAATATTCTACCTCAAATAAACGGATGTATTCCGCTAAGACCATTTGATTGAGCACGTTGTGCTCTAATGGTTGCTCGTAAACTTTACCTTAACTAACTTGTCTGTTCAATAAAGCGGTAAAATAAGGAGGTAAACATGTTCGAGCTCTATCGCCGGTTATTGGGTTATATCCCAGAGCGCAGTATCCACGCTTGGGTGTCTATCGCCCTTGCCGCAATATCGTGTGCAATGAACATGGTAGCTTACTGGCTTTTGTACCAAACGTTGGTCCTGCTCCTGGTCGGTAACGATTCGGGCCAAGCGGCCAGTTACGCCATGTGGATCGTCTTGGCGATGGTAGCCTACGGCCTGCTGAACATTGTAGCCCTGCTGCACTCCCACTATCTGGGGTTCGGCCTCGAAACGAAGTTGCGCACGTCGGGTCTGAACGATGTGCTCGACGCCTCGTTCTCGTTTTTCGATACGCACCAGAGCGGTGAGGTCAGGCGCATCATCGATGACAATGCGGGTAATACGCATCGCACGGTCGCCCATCTCATTCCCAACAACGTAAGCGCCATCGTTACGCCCGTACTCATGTTCGTTTTGCTCGGCATCATTGACTGGAGGCTGTGCGCCCTGCTGCTTGTCACCATTGCCATCGGCGCTCTCCAATACAAGGCCATGTATGGGCGCCCCGAGCTGATGGAGAAGTTCGGCCGTGCCATGGAGGAGATGAGCTCTGCCTCGGTGGAGTATGTGCGCGGCATACAGGTCATCAAGATCTTCGGCGTCACCGTGCACTACTACAAGGCACTCATCGATGCCATTCGCGAGTACCGGGACAATATCTACCAATATACCCTCAGTTGCCGGCGGCCCTACGTGGGATTCCAGGTTCTATTCAACGTCTTCTATGCGCTGGTCATACCATTTGCGATCTTGTTTATCGTGCAGGGGGAACCCGTCGGCGTCATCCTGGTGAAGGCGCTGTTCTTCTCAATGTTTTCCGGCGTGTGCTACTCGGCTTTCATGGCCGTGATGTTCACGGGTATGGACAACTATCAGGCCAAGCAGGCGCTCAATCATCTGGAAAACCTGCGCAGCGAAATGGCGGCATCTCGTATAACCTCTGGTGACCTTGACGAGATGCAACGCTTTGACGTGGAGTTCCGCGACGTCACGTACGCCTATGGCGACCGCGTTGTGCTGGATGGTTTCTCCTGCACGCTCAAGGCGGGGAAGACCTATGCTTTGGTGGGCCCGAGCGGCGGAGGGAAGTCGACGATAGCCAAGCTCATCTCGGGGTTCTATCCCGTGTCGACCGGGGAGCTGCTGATTGGCGGTAACAGCATCCACGCATACACCGAGGATGCGTTGCTGTGCAACATTGCATACGTATTCCAGAATGCAAAGCTCTTCCCGCACATGAGCATCTACGAGAACGTGCATTGCGGTCGGCCTGCCGCTTCGCGCGACGAGGTGATGCGCGCCCTGGAGGACGCAGAGTGCCTTTCCATCCTTGACAAGTTCTCTGATCGCGAGGCTACGGTGGTCGGGTCGGAGGGCGTGCACCTTTCTGGGGGCGAGGTACAGCGCATCGCCGTTGCGCGGGCTATGCTCAAAAATGCGAACATCCTTATTCTTGACGAGGCCAGTGCCGCCGCAGACCCGGAGAACGAGTACGAGCTGCAGCGCGCCTTCACCAGGCTGATGGAAGGTAAGACCGTCATCATGATCGCGCATAGGCTCTCGGCCATACGAAACGTGGACGAGATTCTGTTCATAGAGGATGGACAGGTAGTCGAGCGGGGCTCGGAGCAGGAGCTCATGCAGGCAAGTGGGCGCTATAGGCAGCTGACTGACCTTTACCAGCAAGCAAACGACTGGAGGGTGTCATGAAAGAGTTGCTTCGAAGGTCGTTCGCGCTGACCGACGATGGGGCACGCGGCCTCATACGGTCGAGCGTCAGCTATTTCTTCTACTACCTCTCGCTCTTGCTTCCGATGATGCTGGTGTTTTTCCTGGCTTGGCAGCTCACGGAGGGGCAAGAGCCGAACATTTGGCTCTACGTTGGCTTGCTAGCCGCATCGGCGGCCGTCATGTATGTGGCTGTCGACATGAATTATCGCGTCTCCTACAACGAAACCTACCGCGAGACGGCTAACATCAGAATCGATTTGGCAAGTCGGATGAAGGAACTTCCGCTCTCGTTCTTCACGCGACACGACGTGTCCGACCTTGCGCAGGTGCTCACAGCCGACGTAGCCGCCCTTGAGCACGCCCTGGCTCACGGGGTTGCCAACCTGATAGGGTTCGTGGCCTACTTCATCCTCGGTGCAGTTTTGATGTTGCTCGGCGATGCACGCCTTGCCCTGTGCATTCTCGTACCCATTGCCTTCTCGATTGCCCTAGTCTACTTGACAAAGCGCCTGCAAGTGCAGATACGCACGGAGCAGTATGCCGTGCTGCGCGAGATATCCGAGGAGTACCAAACCGCCATCGACCTGAGCCAGGAGATCAAAAGCTATCAGCTTAAGGAGGCGTTCAGGGCCCGCATCTCAAGCAACCTCGTTAACGCGGAGAAGCTGCAGTGGGGAAGCGAGCTTGCGCAGGTCATCCCATTGAGCGCAGCCCAGGCCATCACGGTGCTGCCTATCGGTATCACACTTGCCGTGGGCGTGCACCTGCTTGCCCAAGGGCAGGCCACCTTGCTGTTCGTGGTGGGCTACGTGGTTGCAGCGGCGATGTTCTCCCGAGGCGTGAATAACGTGTTCCAGTACCTTGCGGAGATCTTTTATCTCGATGCACGCGTAAAGAAGATCGAGGACATCAGGGATACGCCGACTCAAGAGGGGGTAGGCGATGCGCCGACGCAGTTCGACGTCGCCTTGAGCGGCGTGCGGTACTCCTATGACGGGATGCGCCAGGTGCTTGACGGTGTAACGTTTAAGGCCAGGCAGGGCGAGGTGACGGCGCTGGTCGGCCCCTCTGGGTGCGGCAAGACGACGCTGCTGCGCGTCATCAGCCGTCTGGTGGACTACGACAGCGGGTCGATCTCCATCGGTGGGTGCGACATTAAGGAGATGGATACAGAAGCCCTGTTCAACTGCGTGTCCATTGTGTTCCAGGATGTGGTGCTCTTCAATACATCGGTGCTCGAGAACATCCGCATCGGAAGACTGGATGCCACCGATGATGAGGTGAAGCATGCCGCCGAGCTGGCAGGATGCGACGACTTCGTCTCCCATCTGCCCGACGGCTATGGCACGGCCATCGGGGAGAACGGGGCAAGGCTCTCCGGTGGGGAGCGCGCTCGCATATCCATCGCGCGGGCGTTGCTCAAGGACGCTCCCATCATCATCCTCGACGAAATTGCTGCAGCGCTCGACGTCGAGAGCGAGGCCAGGGTGCAAGAAGGACTGAACAAGCTCGTGGCGGGCAAGACGGTCATCGTTATCTCACATCGCATGAAGTCCATTGAGAACGCCAACAACATCGTGGTGCTCGACAATGGCCAGGTGCAGGCGGCAGGCACTCACGACCAACTTATGGAGGAGTGTCCCTTGTATCGCAGCCTCGTCGAACGGTCGGTCGCCGTGGAACAGTACAGCTATTAGGTTGGGTTGTAGAAATCCATGAACAAGCATGGAAGCATCAGCGAAAGGAGCACGTCTGTGAACGAGAGACTGCAAACGAAGGATTTTGTGAATATCGGCATCTTTGCCGCCATCTATCTCGTGGGATCATTCGTAGTGGGCACCCCGTTTGGGATGTCGGTGGTCGCCTACATGCTCTATCCCTTCGCCTATGCTGTCATCGGGGCCATCATTACGGTATTCTTCATGGCGAGGTGTCAGAAAAAGTGGGCTACGTTCCTGTTCGCGCTGCTGCCGTTTCTGGTATTGCACCTGATGACCGGCCTTCATTACCTGTTACTTGTTCATATTGTGGCGTTCGCTCTGATCGCCGAGCTGCTGCGCCAATGGGCTGGACTGCATACGTACAAGGGCATCGCGCTCGCCCACGTCGCCCTCAGCCTCAACATGGTGGCGAGCTATTGGCAGATTTTCGTGAACCGCGAAGCGTATTATGCGAAGACGTTGGAGACCATGGGCGAGACGTTCGCGATGGGCTATCTGAGCCTTCCCACATGGGTGCTGCCTGTGCTATACGTCTCGGTTATCGTGGGTGCAGTGTTCGGTGTACTGCTGGCTAAGCGCATCCTTGAGAAGAATCTCGAAAAGTCTGGCATCGAGACATGATCTGCGACGGGTGGCTCAAACTCGATCCTCGAACGAAGATTGTGCTGGTCCTTGTCTTGAGCGCGTCCATCGCCTGGGCAATGACTCTGCCTGTCGAGCTGGCGTGCCTGGCGGCCATCCTGTTGCTCAATGTCGCTTCGGGGTTTGCGAAGGATGCACTTAAGCTTGTCGTGCTCTATGCTGCTCTGAACGGGCTGTCTGCGGTGCTGAATGCCGATCTGTTTATCGTGGCCATCTTGGGGACCATCGTCCATCTGGCGTTGGTGTTCTTCCTGCCGTTCTCGGCTGCCGGCTATCTGGTGCGCTCCACTCAGGTGAGCGAGCTTATGGCCTCGATGGAGCAGTTGTACTTACCGCGGGGACTCATTATCTCGCTGTGCGTGATGCTGCGCTACATGCCGTGCTTGCGCAAGGACGTCGAAAACATCGGGGTGGCCATGCACATGCGCGGCATCAGGACAGGCCTAGGGGCCCTGCTTACGCCGATGAAGAGCTTGGAATACGTTTTCGTGCCGCTGCTCTCAGGCGCTTCTGTTATGGCCGACGACCTTTCGATGGCGGCATACACACGCGGCGTCGACATCCCAGGGCGCAAGAGCCGTTACTTCGCATGCCGTCTGGGATGGGCGGATGCCCTCGTGTTCTCGTTGCTTGCTGCCCTTATCGTGTGGAGGTTTGTGTGGACATAGCGATCCATGATGCTATCTGGGAATATCCCGACAAGACCTCGGTTGGGCCGATTGATCTGACCGTAGAGGATGGTGAGTTCGTCGTGCTCACCGGACCCAGTGGATGCGGCAAGACGACCGTCACCCGAATGATAAACGGCATCATCCCGCACCTTCTTGAAGGCCGCCTGGAGGGTGAAGTGCAGCTCAATGGAGCTGATACGATTTCGATGAAGACGTACGACATCACGTCTACGGTGGCATCGGTGTTCCAGAACCCCAAGACCCAGTTCTTCACGACCAATACCACGGCAGAGATCCTCTTTCCGGCCGAGAATCTTGGTATGGGCATTAACGAGATGAAAGCGCGCCTCGACGCGGTGGTCAATCGGTTTGGCATTGGGCACCTCATGGACCGGAGTATCTTTGCGCTGTCCGGCGGTCAGAAGCAGCTGATCTGTCTAGCGGCGTGCTGCATAACCGATGTGCCGTGCGTGGTCCTGGATGAGCCCACCAGCAATCTCGATATCGATACCATCGAGAGGATCGGCGCCATTCTTGCCGAGCTCAAGCAGGCCGGCAAGACCATCGTGGTAAGCGAGCACCGCTTGGATTGGCTGAGCAGCTTGGCAGATCGTGTGATCGTCATGCGAGATGGCCAAGTTGAGCGAGCGTTTGTTGGGGATGAGTTTAAGAGCCTGAGTTCGGTCCAGCTGCATGATATGGGACTGAGGGGAGCGGACCCGCCTGTGCCCCGCATTTCAGCGCGGAGTGAAGACGAACGCGGCGGCCTGGTCATCGAAGAGCTGGATTGCGGATACGGCAAGAAGCCCCTGCTGCATATTCGCGACCTGATGTTTCTACGAGGCAAGGTGACGGCTGTGGTGGGTGGCAACGGCCAGGGGAAGACCACGCTGGGGAAGGCGCTGTGCGGCCTAGTGAAGCCTATACGGCTCAAGGTCACCATGGACGGCTTGCCCGTTCGGCGACGTTGGCAGCGCGATTCCTGCTACATGATCCTGCAAGACGTGAACGCACAGCTGTTCACTTCGAGTGTCGAGAAGGAGATCCTCCTCTCAAATGGTGCATGCGACCCTCAAGAGTACCTGGCTGTGGTGGGGTTGGAGAATAAGCACGAGGAGCATCCGTTGTCGCTTTCGGGAGGGGAGCGCCAGCGCCTTGCAATTGCTGCAGCCTTGGCAGCCAAGAGGGACGTGCTGGTGGCTGACGAGCCCACGAGCGGCATGGACTACCTGAACATGAGGCGCGTGGCCGCGGCAATGCGCCGCTACGCTGACGCCGGGCGCATCGTAGTGCTCATAACCCATGACAGGGAGCTCATTGAGGCGTGTGCCGACGAGATCGTGGTCGTCGAGGATGGCGAAGTGCACCAGACTTAGCTGCCCGTGCGTACGCGGCCTTAGGCGTTGCTCCCTTACATACTTCTTCACTCGTTCACAAGATATATGACTGCCGGAATTTACATTACATGTTACATGAAGCTCGATCGAAACCCTAATCTAAATGATGCGGCAGAGTACGATGCTTTTAGCATGCCAGCCGAAAAATACTGCACATGTGAATCGAAAATCGAGGGATTATGAGAATCGAGAGGGATGAATATCTGGAGCAACTGAAGCAGAGGATGTTCAGTCTCTGCGTCAAGATAATCACCGGGGTGCGCCGCTGCGGCAAGAGCTATCTTCTCAGGAACCTGTTCTGCGGCTACCTCTGTGGCGGGGGCGTGTGAGACAATCAGATCGTTGTCGTAGAGTTCGACGACAACAGGTTCGAAGAGCTGCGTGAGAAGAAGGCGCTGCGCGAGTACGTGGAGAAGGCGGCGCCTGACGAGGGCGCCCAATGCTACATCATCCTCGACGAGATCCAGATGGTGGAGGCGTTCGAGAGAGAGCCGTCATATCGCTGAACAACCACGCGAACTACGACGCGTACATCACGGGGAGCAACTCCAAGTTCCTCCCGAGGGATATCGCGACAGGTTTCAGGGACCTCGGCGTGAAGTGCTTGTGCATCCGCTTTCCTACTGCGAGTTCTACGCTGCCTATGCGGGCACAAGCGCTTTGCGCTGCAGGAGTACCTCGCCTACGGCGGCATGCCACACTTGTTCGACGAGCCGGACGAGGCCTCGAAGATGAACCGCCTCCCATTTCTTGGACATAAGAAATGGGAGGCTCCTTTATGGCCGGAATGCTCTTTACGACGTAGCGCTGAGGGTGCGCGCCGCCGAGCTGTACGACGAGGGGCTCGGTCGCGTCCCTGCCCGGCATCCCTGAGGAAACCGTGAGAGAAAACGGCCGGACATCTACAGGCCCGTCGGTATCGGGGTTCTCGTTCTGATGGGCACGAAGAAGGGGGTTTACTCGTTCGAGACCAAGGTGGCCGCCGTCAGGGCGGTCGTAGACGAGGGGATTACCAAGCCAGAGGCCATGGCCAAGTTCGGGATCGCCTCGCTCAGCTCGTTCAAGAAATGGATGAAGGCGTACCGGGAGGGAGGCCCGGAGGCGCTCAGGCCGAAGCCCAAGGGCAGGCCGAGGGAACCGTCCTCGCCGCCGAAGGCGATGACACGGGAGCAGGGGCTCGAGCGGCGCGTCCAGAAGCTCGAGGCGGAGAACGCCCACCTAAAAAATCGATAGCCCTGAAGGTGGAGAAACGCTCTCGAACCGCAAGAAGGCCGCGGCCATCGCCGGTAGGACCGTGCTCAAGATGATGCACGAGATGGGCATCAGCTGCGGAATCCGCCGAGAGACCGATTACCACAGGCACGACTCGTACAAGGGGAAGGTCGGCGAGACGTTCGAGAACGTCATCGGCCGTGACTTCCGGGCAGATGCGCCGTGGGAGAAGACAGGCACCGACGTCACCGAGTTCAAACAGCCTTGGGGCAAGGCGTACTTCGCCTCGGTCTATGAACTGGCTGAGTTCGTTCGACACAAATTGGCGTTCGCTACCGAAAGCACTTGCCTGATGGCGTCCCCATCCTAGCCTCGCGAGGTCGCCTAGGGAAACGCTGAACAAATGGTACCGCACAGACGGGCTTCCCGGTCCCATGGGATGTCCGCCAGTGAGACAATGGGTATGTCCACCAGCGAAAACGTCCTATCGGAGGCTCCCCATGGCACGCCAGGCCTCATTCGTGGACCCCGCATTCATGTCCGGCGGCAGGGTGACGAGGAGGAAGGCGTTCCTCGACCAGACGGGCTCCGTCGTGCCCTGGGCGGACCTCGTGGCGCTCGTCGATGCCAAGAGGCCGAGGGCGGGGAGGCGGGGGCGCGCCGTGGGACTCGCTGGCCGTCCGCGAGTTCGTGGGCTCAGGGAACGACGCGCCGGACGCCACGACGCTCCTCAGGTTCCGCCACATGGTGGAGGAGGAGCTCGATCGCAGGATCGAGGGCAGCATCCGCGACAGGCTCGGCAGCCGAGGCCCCCTCATGCACGGCGGCCCCTGCGTCGATGCCACGATCGTGGAGGCGCCGGGCTCCACCAAGGCCGCGAGCGGCGGGCGCGACCCCGAG
>PPYE01414295.1_pt1 | contig 10243 bp, 8 predicted proteins | sample 1559881 | NCBI WGS metagenome assembly PPYE01 (sample SAMN08240022, study PRJNA423297) | Human gut metagenome, whole genome shotgun sequencing project.
GTCCGTATCAAAAGACAATACTCAACTTTCAATAGGGTTAAGAGAATAAATTCAACCTTGACTAGGGTTAAGTAAAAAACAATCAACTTATAGTCGGGTTAATGTAAAATCCATTCAACTTTTTTCAGGAAGGTACAGGCTGTCACCATCTCTCATCAGTTACATGATGGTTTCATGCTTGCTGGTGTTGAAGTGTTGAGTCCTTTCGATGGTACAGTACTCTGTAGCCGTTTGGACGCTCTAAAAGGTTTGTGTGACAAGGTACGCAATTACAATTCGAAAGCCAAACTTCGCAATCTTCAGTGGACCAAAGAGCAGATTCACGAAAAACTTGTTACCAACAAGGGCGACTTGCTGAAGTGGGAGAAACTGTTGAACGAAGTAGAGAAGTTTAAGTTCATTATCAGTTATCTGAGTGAGGCGAAACGCTATGTAACTGATACTGCACTGAAATCAGATATAGATGTCGCTATAGACCATTTGGGCGATGTAATTCTCAAAGGTGATGCGCAGCGCAAGCAGTACATGCAGGAACTAGAACAATTGAAGGAGCGCTATGCCGACTACTATTTGGCTGCATATGTGGGTGCTCATCTTCCTGCTACAGAAGAGGCACAACTCACAGCTATCAAGAATATGCCTGAACGACAGGTTGCAGAAACGGTTGCACAGGCAGTACAAGCAGATGCTAACCTAAGCATCATCAGCTTATACGATTACGACTCTTGGACTCAGAAGTTTAATGGAGTACGCATTGCTTTTCCTACCGTGACGAAGCAGACCATTATGCAGACTCCTTTCCAAAACTTCAATCCTGTTTCTGAAGGAGGAAAGCCTCTGCCAAATCTTAAAGAGCTAAAACAAGAGATAGCGATAATACATGCTAGTATGGAAGAACAGATAAAGGCTGCCCTGGAAGACCCTATGGCACAACAGAACAAGCAGATCCTTTCACAGCAGGAGGCAACATTGTTCGATGAATTTGTATCTGGTCATGTATCTCTTACTGCTCAGTATGTGCATCCTCTGTTGACGGTAGTAAAGAAGCTCTCTACAAACTTCAATGTGGTAGAACTTACAATGGATAGTTTCAGGTCTCGCTTTAATCGACCACTTGACATTGATTCTGCCCACAACGCTCTTTCAGCTCTTATAGAAGATATTATCAATGAGCAAAGGCTGCAGGGAAAGAAATACGAAGATATAAGAATCATCATCAAATAACGCAATATTATGGCATCAGATAAATTTTTCTCAGACGATTATCTAGACCGACTCAACCAACAACAGCAGGCTGAGCAAGGTCCTGTGACGGTTTTCGGACTCACATTCAAGAACGATGAAGAACGTCGTCAGTATTTCCGCAAAGAGTTGCGCCGTCGTTTGCCTGAACTTCGCAAGATAGAGGGTTTCCCTATTGGAGAGGATGATGATATTATCAATCTCTCCGACCCTCCATACTATACAGCTTTCCCTAATCCTTGGCTGAATGACTTTATTGCGCAGTGGGAAGAAGAGAAAAAAGAACTTCTACGTGAAGGAAAGCGCAAGCCAGACTTTGAAGTAAAAGAACCGTATGCAAGTGATGTGAGTGAGGGGAAAAACAATCCCATTTACATGGCTCATTCCTATCATACAAAGGTGCCGCATCCTGCAATTATGCGATATATTTTGCATTACACTCAGCCCGGAGACATAGTTCTTGATGGTTTCTGTGGAACTGGCATGACAGGAGTTACATCCAATATGTGTGGGAACAAAGCAGAAGTAGATGCACTTGATGAAAAAGGAGTTTTGTTTGGAACTAGGCATTGCATATGCTCTGATTTGTCACCAATGGCATCTTTGATTTCTGCAAGTTACAATCTCCCATTTAATCCTCAATGGTTTAAGAAAAAGGCTATGTCTATTCTTGAACAAGTAGAAAAAGAATGGGGTTGGATGTATGAGACTGAGGTTAATGGGAAAACTGCAAAGGTTAATTTTACCGTTTGGAGTGATGACTTTTCTTGTCCTTCATGTGGTGGAGAATTGAACTATTGGGATGCTGCCGTAGATTTAGAAAACGAAATTATTCGTGACGATTTTGAGTGTCCACATTGTGGAACACATGTAACAAAAAAGGATTTGAACCGCTTATGGGTTACAAAATACGAGGAGTTACTGAAAGATGCAGTTCCTCAAATCCACAAGACTCCCATTCTCGTCAATTACACTTTGAATGGCAAACGAGGCGAAAACGCTCCTACAGAAAAAGACATTGACCTTATAGAACGAACAGAAGAATACGATATTTCAAATTTGCTCTTGGCAAAACTTCCTGACGGTGAAAAGACCACAGCGATAGAGCATGCTAACAATGTGAAATACCTCCATCAGCTCTACACAAAACGTGCTTACATTTACTTGCCAAGAGTGAAAGAATTAGCAGAAGGAGAACCTTTGCTTCTGCCATGGATAACATCAATAATAATGATAGCTAGTCGATTGTATCGATTCAGGCTTAATCGTAAGAATGGTATTATGACGGGGACATTATAACTCCCATCTTTTTTCTGTGAATGTAATCCATATTTTCTTCTTAAAGGGAAAATAAATGGCTTTGTAGATTCCGCATATCACAATCGTGGAAATTCTACCATCAGTGTGATGTCCGCAACTAAAATGTCTGAAATTGCAGCCAATTCCATTGATTACATTTTTGTCGACCCCCCATTTGGTGCAAATATAATGTACTCTGAGTTAAGTTCCATATGGGAGAATTGGTTGAAAGTTAAAACTGACAATAAAGAAGAAGCTATCATTAACAAGACTCAAAGCAAGTCTCTTTTTGAATATCAGCAGTTGATGAATGCTTCTTTCCGAGAGTTTTACCGTGTTCTAAAACCCAATAAATGGATAACTATCGAGTTCAGTAATACCTCAGCTTCCGTGTGGAACTCCATTCAAAATGCTTTACAAGGAGTAGGTTTTGTCATTGTTAATGTTGCATCAATAGACAAGCAGCAAGGTTCCTTCAATGCAGTAACATCTACAACGGCGGTTAAACAAGACCTCGTCATCACTTGCTATAAACCGTCAGATGATTTGACTGACAAATTCCTTCAATCAGGGGGTTCCAAAGAAAATGTGTGGGATTTTATTGATGAACATCTTCTTCATTTACCTGTTCATATAGAAAAAAGGGTAATGCTACAACATCTGTTGTTGAGCGAAGTCACAAAATTTTGTATGACCGATTAATCTCATACTACGTCCAGAAAGGCTTTGCGATTCTCATGGATGCTCAAGAATTTCAGAAGGGACTGTATGAGCGTTATGCTGAGCGTGACGGAATGTTTTTTACCGCTACTCAGGCTGCTGAATATGAAGAGAAGAAGCTCAAAGCCCCAGAGTTTGTTCCGATGGGAATCATGGTTAGCGATGAAGCAAACGGAATAGAGTGGCTTAAGAACGAATTAAGGAATAATCCGCAAACTCGCCAGGACATATTTACAAATTGGACAAAAGCCATTGCAGGCGTACGAAAAGGAGATGTCATTCCTGAACTTGACACGCTTCTTGAAGAGAACTTCATTCAGAATGAGGATGGTACATGGCGTTTAGCAAACGTGAATGATGATGTCAATTTAGAGAAGCTCCGCACCCAAGCGCTTCTCAAAGAGTTCAAACTCTATTTGGAAGTGTGTCGCAAGCCTCGTGGCAAGTTGAAGGATGTGCGCGTGGAAGCTGTTCGTGCAGGATTCAAGCAGTGTTATAGCGACAAGAACTTTGCCGACATTATTCTTGTGGGTGATAGAATACCACAGAATCTGCTTACGAAAGATGAGGTCCTTTTGCAGTATTACGATATAGCAAGTAGCAAGGTCTAAGGAATGAAGTACAAAGACAAGAGCGTAGAAATAATAGGTCGCCAAAGATTGTTTGACAAAGAAACACTTTGGATCCATATCTTAGATACCGATACATTCATCCAGGTTCTCGCAGAGGAATTGGAAGATGATGGTGTGTCTAAGAATGGGCTGGCCTATGCTCGCTTTGTTGCCATTGCCACGAAGATAAAACAGGAGATAGCTGACAAACATATCTTAGCACCATACGAAAGTAATTTCATTCCACTTCCTCATCAAATATTGGTATTGGAGAAAGTGATGCAAGGTGTCCAGACTCGATTCATGCTTGCAGATGAGGTGGGTATGGGTAAGACCATCGAGGCTGGGCTGGTACTGAAAGAGAAGAAACTGAGAGGCGAAGTAAAACGTGTATTGCTTGTCGTTCCTAAATCAGCCATGCTACAATAGCAATCGGAGATGAAGGAACACTTCGCAGAGAACTTTTTTATATATGATAGTGACCTCATCACTTCTATGGCAAAGACTTTTGCCAGTTTCGATGCAGAGGAAGAACTGAGCTTCTGGCGACAGCACAATCAAATTATCGTATCGAGTGATGACTTGAAGCCTATCGAAACCCGACAAGGATGGAGTCAGGAGCGAGTAGATGCTTATAACAAGTATCGTTTGGAAATGGTCGTCAATGCCGACTTTGATATGGTCATTATCGACGAGGCGCATAAGATGGGTGGCTCTTCCACTTCCGTTTCACGATTCAAAATGGCAGAAGTGCTTTGCAATGCCGTTCCCAATCTTTTGTTACTTACAGCAACACCCCATCGAGGGAAAAGTGACCACTTCCGTCGTGTATTACAACTGATGGATGCTGATGCTTTCTCTGGAGAAGGCATGCCGCCCATTGATGAGATACAGCCATACGTCATGCGGAGCGAGAAACGCTTTGCCGTGGATTATGACGGAAAGAAACTATTCAATGAGCGTACCACCATTCGCTTTGACGTTCAACTTGACCCTGTACGTCATGCGGCTCAGATAGCTCTCTATAAGCATATCACAGACTATGTCCGTATCTGCTTTGGTAGGGCTAAATCTACGAAACGCAATGCTACGGGTTTGGTGATGGTGATGCTTCAGAAACTGGCAAGTAGTAGTACAGATGCAATCCTTTCAGCTCTTCGCACTCGTCTTTACCGATTGGAAAACGGTGAGGATGAAGATAATCTGGATGGGTATGGTCTGGATGGTTCATTGGACTATGAAGATGATGAACTGAATGTAGGAGACTATTCAGTGGAACATACTCCTTCAGAGTTGAACACGGAAATAGAGATGCTGCAAAAACTCGTTGAGGAAGCAGAACAATGTCGGAATTCGGAAACCGATGCGAAGGCTACTGCTTTAGTTGAGAAAATATACTCCTTGCGCAGCAGTGATATAGGAGCGAACAACAAAGTCTTGGTATTTACTGAGTTTAGGCAGACACAGGATTTCCTGATTCGTGTACTGAATGACAAGGCTTGAAATGTGAGAAGGTCAATGGCTCCATGTCTATGGAAGAACGCCACCACGCTTTGGTTCATTTCCGCGATGAAGCTGATGTGCTGGTGGCAACAGATGCGGCTGGAGAATCGTTGAACATGCAGTTCTGCCATATCATCATCAATTATGACCTTCCTTGGAACCCAATGGCTTTGGAACAGCGTATTGGGCGCGTGGATCGTATCGGGCAGAAGTATGAGGTGCAAGCCTACAATATGTTGACAAACAATAGTGTTGATTAACGAATATACAATATTATTGTTGAGAAGCTGGGCCTCATTATGGAGGAACTGGGTATTGACAAGACAAGTGATGTATTGGATTCCACCATTGATGCCAAGAAAATCAATCACCTCTACCTTCAGTAGCTGCTTGATCCCAAACGCTTTGAGTTTGCAAGTGAAAGTTGGCTGTATGACATCAAGCAAAAACTGAATGACTACAAATCAATAGAGGGAGCATTGCCGACAATCTCTCCTGACGAGATAAATGTGCGGTCAGCAGCAGAGGTGAAATACAGTCCATTGCCAATATGGTTGGAAAACTTGATGATGCTTTATTGTCAGACGTATGGATTCCAATGGCGTAAGAATCTGATGGTCTTCGCAGAATACCATTTCGGAAAAGGCAATATTCTGAAAGCTGTTTTCGATACGGATAAGGCAGCTGATAATCCCGATGCTGAACAACTCAACTTACAGCACCCGATTATCAAGCAAATACTGAATGAAGTGGAAGCTGGCATGCAAGGGAAGATTCCTGTACTTCAATCTTTTGATGGAAAGGAAACGGCAGGTTATCTTACCATCTGGAAGGTGTCAGCCTTGAAAGAGAGGGAATCGAAGGTTACTTATACAGCACAATTCGTGTCTGAACAAGGTCGCGTATTTGTTCCGTACGCCAATGCTCTGTGGAATAGACTGGTGCAGGATGCGAATGCTTTTCAACAAGTATCTTGGGAGACTGGATGTCCAGACTTTGAAAGCAACACCCTGTTGCACACTAATCTTTATGCTGCCTTTCATCGAATGGAAGAAGGCATAATGACAGGACTTCAGACCATCGCAGAAAAAAACTGAGAGCTTTGGACTTTACTGAACAACGCCTGAACAGAATTGGTATTGAAAATATTCGTCTTGCCAAGATGCGTCGGTTAAAGGAAGAAAGAGAGGAATGGATGAACACTTTCCGCAAATCTGCTCATGTCGTACCAGAGGTGAAACATATTCTAACCGTTAAGATTGATGGATAAGTTCGTTGAGACCATATTACAGAAGATTACCCGACAGGGATGTAACCTCAGTATTGTCAAGAATACTGATGGTTTCCTCAGTCGTGTTGATACGCAGCAGATATTCATCATGGAAGCAGGTATAACGCTACTTGCAGATTCGCCATTAGCTCTTCGTGTTCATTACGAACGGTGGTATAAGGGTAGCGGGGAACGATTCTGCTATATTGTCAATGATTTGGATGAAATTCTGCCAGATATAAAAGTTGAAACTTTCTGTTGTGAGTTCAGTGTAGCGGACGTTTTGTGGGGTTATGACCGTGGAGAACTATTTCGATGGAATCCACCTTACTCAGTGCTACATCATCTTTTCGAGAATAAGCTGAATAGCTATCTGAATGCTGCACAGACACGTGAGGAGATGGGATATGTGTCAGAAGATATGCCAGTTTATGATCTTGAAAAGATTAGTGAAAATGTGCGCAGCATTCAACTTGACTGGTTGAGTGCAGAAACAATGGAGAAGGTTTGTAGGTATATACTTTCTGCTATCAGTAACCGCATGTATCCTCAGATGGAATTTCTGATTGACGAAATCAATGGGAAATTTCAATCGTTTATAGACAACAATTACATCGGACTACTGACAAAAAGTCATCTGACTCGTCCTTATTCGGTAAATAAGGTGTTGCCTCACATCAATTCTGCTCATAAAGAACAGATTGATAAGGTTGCTCTCTTCGTTATAGATGACATGTCTTATTGGCAATACCTTATGCTAAAAGATATGCTGGCAGAAAAGGATATCGAGCCAGTGGACAATGTCTGCTATGCATGGATGCCCAGCATTACAAAACTTTCACGCCAGGCTTTATTTCGTGGTGACATGCCTAAAGATTCTTATGTGCAGAATCCGCAGAATGAGAGTAAGCTGTGGCTTGAATATTGGAAGAAACGGCAAGTTCCTGCGTCAACAGTGTGGTATGAACATAATGGTTCCATAGTTAATCCGGAATTGTATAATAGATATGGGTATGTCACAACAAGTCTTGACAATCACATGCACGGATGCCGTGATCTGAAAGATTTGTACGACCTCACATCAAATAGACTGGTAGTAATTTTACCTGACATCATGAAGCTGTATGATGCAGGTTATACCATTTATATTACTGCCGACCATGGAAATGTGTATTCACACGCATGGCGAACATTGAATGCACAGGAGAAGGCAATGCTATATACAAATGAAAGCCATGGAGGGCGACATCTTATTATATTCACGAAAGAAGAGCATCTGAAGTATTTCTTCCATGAAAATCCTGGATTGACGGATGACATGTATATCCGTGGTAACTATGCTGTGTGGAGAACTGCGAAATGCTTCAAGGGTGAGAATGAGGTAACACATGGTGGCTGTCATTTCTTGGAAATGATAGTGCCGTTTGCAAAAATTGAAAAGAAGTAACAATGGGAAAAGTAATAGAAATAAATCAAAGAATATCTGTAACGCTAATTGAGAAAGGACTCAAAGCCGTTTTTGATGGTGTATATAACAAAGAGTTTGCCCGCTCACTTGCAGAATACGAGTTCCAAGGCGAGAATCGATTGAAGAAAGCCGTAAATGAGCTAAGCAAGGTGGTAGAGAAGAATGCCATCATCCCTTTCTTGATGGAACACAAGGAACAAGTGTTAAATGCGATGCAGTATAAGGCAGACCGTGCCATTATTGTAGCAGCACTTTATAATTCTGCTTTCCCTTTCAGTTATGAGGAGGTGTGCATACTTGGTAAGTATTTCCATGTTCAAGACCAGGTGTCTCGCAAACTGTTGGAAGAGAAGATATCTGAGATTTACGGATTCAATAAAGCCATATCAAATGCTATCGACTACAGCATCCCGACATTGGTAGAAGCAGGATTTATTGAACGCCCATCAGCAGGTTTCTATACAAGACCCATACTTAATGCAACAACAGAAATAGCGTTGGCAATATATCGTGAATCGTTCTTCCTCAATAATCCACTTCTCAGTAGAAACAATGATTACGATGGGAGCCCGTATTTTGAATTTGTGAGATAATGATCAATCATCTATTGGCGAGAATTGATGGTATTATTTGTTAAAAAGATGGCTTTTCCGTGAGATTTCCACGGGAACTATTACCATTCTCGGTTTTTTATATTAATTTTGCACCCAAAAGATGTTTCATTCTTGTATTTTCAAAAAACATCCATTATGGTAGAATCGTTTATAGTAAAGAATTATATGTCCTATAGGGATCAGGTGGAGTTGTCATTTCTCGCTTCAAAAAAGGAAAAGGCATCTACATTACCGCCTGAGTGGTATCAAGAGATTGACGGCAAGCGAATACTGCGGTTGTTGCTATGTGTAGGACTGAATGGCACTGGCAAATCAAAGATGTTTTCAGCTCTTAACTATCTTAGGATGATAGCTACAGATAAACCGGATAAACCAGATGACAGACCGAAGTACAGACCGTTTCTGCTAGATGATGATTCGCGTAACAAGCCAACTGTGCTCACTATATCGTATTATATAGGTAATATATCTTATAATTATAAGGTGGCAGTGAGTGCTGATAGGATAGAAGAGGAGGTTCTGCGGCAAACTGGGAATCCACCAATTTATCAAAGAATATATAATAAGGAGAAAGATACTGTTACTATCAAGTTTGGACAGGCCTGCGACCTGAGTAAAAACGACCAACGAATGTTGGAAGCAAATGTGATTCAGAACAGTACAGTTTTGTCTGTGTTTGGCGCCTTGAATTTGGAGAGTGTCATTCTGAGACAAAACTACGATTACTTTAGTCAAAGAATCAGTTTGGTTAGGCGTGGTGATCAAAGTCTGGCTGATAGGCTGCAAACTGGCGATCAAGAACGCGATAAACGTGTGAAGACTTTATTGCTGAAACTATTGGCAGACGTGGGAACAAACATAGTGGACTACGAGGTGGACGATGCGAGTGTGCTGATTTCTGACTTGGTAAAAAGTGGAGCTCCAGAGATTGTTGTTAAGGCCATGCAGGAGCAGTATCCTACGGGCATAATATCACACAAGAACTTGCGGTTTATTCATTCGACAGCTCATGCTGGCAAAAAATCACTTGATTGTGGGGTGGAGTCGTTTGGTACGATTAACATTATAAGGTTGCTAGTGGTAATATACGACATCGTAATGGGGAGAAAGTGTTCCTGCATAGATGAAATTGATGTGGGTATACATGCTAAGGCCCTGGCTTTTATCATAAAAATGTACCTCTCGATAGCTGAGAATTGTCAGATCGCCGTAGCAACTCATGACTTGAGTTTGTTGGGAAATCCTGATTTAAGGCGTGATGCAGTTCGTATGTTTGAGAAGGATGAAAACGGCAGTACCTATATACGGAAACATGTTTATGTACATAATACCATCAATTTTCAGAAACAATATAGTAAGAACCTTGATCCGAAACTGGATGAATTGATGGCAAAGAGTGAGCTGTTTATAGAATATCATGATTTGGTGAGTGAATTCCTGAAGGAGCTACAAAAACTACAAGTCGTGAAAAAATAACGAAAAGTATTATATTTACACTAAAAATTTAATAGAAATT
>PPYE01385828.1_pt1 | contig 10242 bp, 6 predicted proteins | sample 1559881 | NCBI WGS metagenome assembly PPYE01 (sample SAMN08240022, study PRJNA423297) | Human gut metagenome, whole genome shotgun sequencing project.
TGTCTATGCATATTAAATGGGAGAATCTTTAATTAATGCGTTAAATTTTTTATATTTCAATTTAAAAGGACGCTTTAAAATAGAGCGTCCCTTTAAATTTTATAACAGTTCCCATTCTTTTATTCATTCTCTTTTTATAGGCTCATCTCTTGCCTAATCAATATACACGTTTTAAAACAACTGATTTAGCCAATCAACTGACAGACTCAACCACGGATACTCTCTTTCAAACTTTCGTTTGGACCATATTAACTCATCACTCACCCTTGACAAACCATGCTCGCCTTTCTCAAATATATGTAATTCAAACGGTACTCCAACCCTCCTCAAGCCAGCTGCATACATCAGTGTATTTTCAACAGGAACACATATATCCTCATATGTATGCCATAAAAACGTTGGTGGAATTATATCCGTAATACGCCTCTCAAGCGACAGACTGCTCCATAGATGATTTGACTCGTCATCTGTACCTGTAAGATTTTTAAATGAATCTTTATGAGCAAATTCACCCGATGTTATTACCGGATAACTTAAAATTTGAGCATTTGGCTTATGCATTGCTAACTCAATCTCGCGCTCGCTGAATATTTCAGAATCATTCCACAAGGCACTTAGTGATGCTGCAAGATGTCCACCGGCAGAAAATCCGCATACAATTACCTTATCCGTATCTATATTCCATTTTTCTGCATTTTCTCTAAGCATGGCAACTGCATTAGCTGCATTTTGTATAGGAAGCGGATGTGTGTGCGGTTCAACACAATAATACACTACTGCCGCATGGAATCCTGCTGCGTTATATGCCATAGCAATACGCTCTGCCTCACGCTCAGATACCATTCCATATCCACCTCCGGGAAATATCACAACTATTGGACGTTTCTTACCGTCCAGAATATACGTTTCCATATACGGCATAAATCCATATTCTGTCGCTTCTTTCAACAAGTTAAATTTCTTATTAAACATAACATTCACTCCGTCTTAATTTTTGTCAGTTAAACGGGCATATCCTATCACAGAATATGCCCGATATGCTCATCTTAATTCAATGTAAATACTTTATTAAATAATGGTTTCATATCATTTTTCCATATAAAGACCTTCACCTTACTCTTATTTACGCAAGTAAATGGAATAATTACACTGTCTGAAATTTCATCTGATTTTATCGAAAGCAATGTACCATTCTCATTATATTCTGCAACATAAACCATGCCTTCTTCTGTTATATTGGTAAATATAGCATTAACATTTCCATTTTTATCATCATACGTTATATTCACTGTCGGTTCTGTAGGCTCATCCTTTGCTGCCGCATTAATTGTCACACTCATAACTTCACTGGCAAAGGATTCATCTGCAACTGCCGCCACACGAACAATGTAAGACCCCGGTGCAAGATTTGTGATTTCCGTGCCTGCACACTGCGTCCATGTGAATGTAGGTTCTGACAATGATTTATATTCCATTGTAGTGTCAACACCTGTGATTTTGCCGTCATTGCCTTGATAAGTCTGTTCTTCAACCGCTGCTACATTTGGTGCGGATGAACGTTTAGGAATAGAAAGTTCAAACGCTTCACTGTTGCTTGTTTTTATGCCATCACCTTTTTTTACGATTTTTAGGGTATGACCGAAATATGTGTTGTCAATGTCGATATCCTCTGTTACATTATCTTTATCCGTCGCTACGCCATCATCTATTTTTATTATATAGTCACAGCCTTCCGTAAAGCCTGTTAGCTTTTCGTTTACATAGTTAATCGAGATTGTAGGCTGCGTTTCCGGCATTGCATCATACGCAATAATTGTAACCGAATATTCTGCACTCTTAAACTGCCTTTCGGCTTCCTCGTCTGCACTTACAGCTTTATAACGGATTTTATATGTGGTTCCAGGCTCAATATCACCTATATCATCTCCATCGCCCGTAGTCCAATTAATACCATTATTCGTACTATATTCCATAGTGTCTGCGATACCTGCAATAGTACCTTTGCCGCCAATCACACTCGGTTGTGTTACTATGATTTCCGATTTTGTCGGTGCTGCAGGACGTGCCTTAACTATTAGAGTCTGTGCTTCACTCGCAACCGTTGTCACATTATTACCCTTCTTTACTATCGAAAGCGTTATCTGTTCATTTGTTATATAATTAGCTAATGATAACTTGTTATCTGTTAATGTAACATCTAAACCATTAATTGTATATGTTCCATCCTCAACAAAGTTTATAAGTTCCTCTGTTGTATAATCAATTGCGATTTCAGGCGTCATTTCCTTTTCAGCTATAAACGTTTCAACTGTAATTGTTGTCTCCTCACTTGCAAAGTCTGTATCTGTTGCAGCTTTGCGGACATTGTATTCGCCTGCATCAACCTCAACTGTATCAACCAACTGCGTACTACTCCATTCATCTGTTCTCTTGAGTTTGTACTGCATGCCATTCATACCTGTGAGTTTACCTTTGCCGCCTATTTCCGTAGCATTTACACCTTGAACGGTTGTAGGTGCCTTAGGACGTGCTTTAACTGTCAACTGTTGCACGTCACTGTCGGTATATGTTTCGGTATTGCGTGCTTTTTTTACAATTTCAATAGACAATAATTCGCCGGCATAACCAATTTTTTCATCATCAAGCGATATTGTCGTCACGCCCTCGCCAAGCGTTATATCTTTAGCATTACCTTCACCCACCTTTATCGTATACGGTTCCTGTGACTCAAAGCCGGTAAGTGTTTCATTTATATAATCAATGCTTATCTGTGGAGTTGCTTCCTGTATTTTTGCCGGTGGTATAATTTCCTCCTCCGAATATGATACTTCTGTTACTTTAACGTTATCTATATACGTCGCATTTTCAATATTATTTGAAGCTGTATGATAGAATCGCAAGTCTGTTATTCCTTCCTTTAAAGTGTCAAAGGCTCCTTTACATGTATCAAATGAACTTCCTTCTTTTACAAAACTCACATTATCTTGAAGCATTGTTCCATCTAGCCATATTGAAAATATTCCTGTGTTTGGATGAAGTTCAAGTTTTATATGGTGCCATTGGTTATTCTTTATAGACATTGCTTGTTCATAGCACCAGTTTCCTCCCGTATTAGTAATAGCTGTTCTGAGTGACGATGCGGTGAAATATGTAAGCCATAGTTCATTTCCTTCCTTTGTTTTAGCATACATACCTCTTGATGCACCAATCGCATCATCAGCACTTTCAAACATCGTGTCGTATTCTATTGTTAATGTTTTCTGCGGATTATCTGCCTTACTTATAGGAATAGTTGCATTAGCCGTTGCCTTATTGCCGGTGGCAGACAACTTCAACGACTTTGTTGTTTCTCCTGTAGGTATTGCCGACGTTACCGTCGTTGTTGTCCCATTAACGTCATTCGTTGCCTTTGCCAGCATATCATCGCCGTTGTTATACTCAACAGATGATGGACTTTCTGTATATCCCTTCACATAATCAGATCTTGTAGGTCTTATAATATTATAAGTTGTATAGTCAACACAGGTAAGACTGTTAATGTTATCATTGTCTGTTGCAATTGCATAAACACTGTGCACACCCGATGTAACATCAGGTGTAAATACCCATTTACCGTCGTCACGTTGTTTAGCATCACCCGCCTTGATTTCTCCCTCGTCAATATATACCTCAACTTTACTGACAACACCATCTGTGTCATAAGCACTTATTACAATGTCGTCGCCTGACTGCTCTACTTTTGATATATACGGTGCATAATTATAGAACTCTGTCGTTGACAACTCTTTATTTACAGCTTTAGAAGCATATTTCTCTGTCAAATCAGTCATAAACGGTGCTATAGGTCTGCCTGCAGCATTAAATGTATTAATCACGGCTGGGGTGTCAGTTTGTGCTTCAACTAAATCCTTTGCAATACCCGGAGTATCTGACCATGCATACTTAACCTGTGGATTTGTTATATCTGTTACATCTATTTCTATAGTATCGCCGTTAATTGTCGGTGTAATATCTTTGTATATTCCGTCATCATCTTTAAGTTCAAAGCCCAACGGCACACCTCCATCATCGGTTGAAAGAGAGCCGTATGTATTCTTGAAATGAAGAATAAGTTTATCGCCACTGCGTTCCATATAATCAAAAGATGGGCTTTCAACATTTGATTGTGTATTGTTAATAAAATCTTCTATATAAGCAACTGCTCTGTCAGCAATAGGTCCTTTATCATTTGGGTGAACATTATTTGTAGTTCCTGTATCATTGCTCACAACTGTTTTTACGTTATCCATTCTTTGTGATACATTCCATTGTCCCGCTCTTACTCCGGTGCCAATGCGTATTGTCGAATAAATTTTTGCAAAATTCGCAGTAGGAAGTTGAATGACTACAAATGGTAAGTCCTCATCATTAAATGTTTTTCTCCAGTTGTTAATAAGCGAAGTCAATGCTTGCTCATACACTGTGCCGCTTTCAAAGGTAGTATTTGCCTCTCCTTGATACCATACAACAGCAGATGCTTTCAAATTCTTTAGCGGCAGAAGTCTTTGTGTATATAGTCCGCCTTTTGAGCTTGCTCCCGCCATCATTCTCTTTGCTTGTGAATCCCAATTTACTGAATATGTCGGAATCCACTGCATTATTGACGACCCACCCAAACTTGAACTTATAAGACCTATAGGAACATCAGAATCTTTTTTTATCATCCTCTTACCTATCAAGAATCCAAGTGCAGAAAATTGCTTTGAATTTTCCATAGTAGCAACCTTCCACTCTGAAATCTCGTCAAATGAATTCATATATCTCACGTCTTCGTAAGCTTCACTTAATTCTTCGTTCATCAACGTTGGAAAAGTCTCAAGGCGATTAAACATATTTGATTGTCCCGTACAGAATATAACATCACCGACAGCCACATTATCGAGAGTAATCATGTTATCACCGCTTGATACTGTCATAGTTGCTGATTTTACAGCTTCCATAGCAGGAAGGGTTATCTCCCATAAACCATGTTCTATTGTTGTTTGCTCATCAGCCCCATTAAAATTTACTGAAACCGTATTCCCCGATTTTCCTGTACCTGTAATAGTAATAGGTTCTTTTCTCTGGAGTACCATGTTTGAGGAGTACACCTCATCCAAAGTTAACTCCGGTTCAAGAGTAGGCGTTGGGGTTGGGCTTGCCGTTGGGGTTGGCGTTGGTGTCACATCCGGATTGATTGTTGTGGTTGGCGTTGGTGTTGTATCCGGCTCTGTTTCGCCACCTCCATCACTGTCTATATTCACATCAAATGAGTCAATAGACCACTGTATTTTCTTAGTGACTTGAGTTTTATCCTCACTTAAATCTCCACAGCCTATATATAAATATACGTATCCATCCTTTGATGCCGTAATTCCGTTAGGCAGGGAATACTTCATATTTGATTTGTTTGTTGACCAGTTTTTTATATTACTTTCATCTGTATGCTTTTCAAGTTCCTCTTTTACCAAATCCTGCGAGTGTGATGTAAGTGTTATTTCGCTATCAGAAACAAAAAGACAATATTCCAATTCCATTGTTGCAGTATCAAGATATGTAAAATTAATATCGACATTAATCTTGTCGCCGGTATTTACTTGTGCCAACTTAAACATTGTCGCTCTTGGTGTATTGTTTGCTTGTATATAATAAGTGACACTTTCTTTACTGCTTACAGTATTTTTTAATATTTTACTATTACTTTTGTCTGAACTTGGCAGTGTATACGCTGATACTCCGTCCGCTTCCGCTTCTACTGTAGTTGTAGTAGCCGCAAATGCCGTCAAACCGATAGATGCACATATCATCGTCACAGCTAACATCAATGAAATAATTTTTTTCATTTTTTTCCCCTCTTTCCGTTTTTATATACTTTTACTCATAATAACTATATCTTGTTATTAATCTTACCACGGGAATTTTTTTATTAAAATGCGGTAAACTTTAAGCTGTGCGGTTAAATTTATTAAAACCAACCATGTTTTTCGGTACAAAAGTCATATAAATCGTAAAATATGCTGTTAAAAGCTTGACTTGCCATAACATTATCCATAACCCTATTGACGCAAAAAAACAGTGCCATTAGAGTTGGTTTTCAAACCAACCTAACGACACTGTTTTATTATAAAGTATAAATAATTTCTTCTAAAATTTAATCGCTATATCATTCCAAAATGCTTGAGTGCGTATTCTATGCCATTATCGAGCAAATCTTTTGTCACAAAAGATGCCGACTTTTTAAGTTCGTCACTGCCATTACCCATAACGATACTGTTAGGCACCGCATTAAGCATAGGCAAATCATTCATACTGTCGCCTATTGCATATGCACTGTTAATCGGAATATTATGATATTCAAGGACTTTTTCAATTCCCGTTCCCTTTGAAAATCCTTTTACGGTCATTTCACAAAAGCCGTCACCACGCACAATAAAATCAAAATCTTTTTCAATTTCTCTTTTAAATCGTTCTATATCGCTTTTTTCATCATACCAAGCCAAGAATTTATCAAAAGCAAAATCATTGTCACTTACATCGGGTGACAAATCTTTACCCTGCATTTCAAAACGTCTTTTCAGCTTTACAAAACCGTCTAAATTTCTGCTACGTTTATCACAATAAAACGACTTAGAATGTTCATACATCGGCGTCATATTACATTCATACACAAGATTTGCGACATTTCTGCAAAGCTTCGTCGGCAATGTATGCTGATATATCACTTTACCGCCACATTCTATATACATTCCGCAACCGCAGACATATCCATCAAAGCCTATATCTCTTATTCTTTGCTCAACATTCATAACGGTTCTGCCTGTATCGACATACATCAAATGTCCGTTTTCCTGTGCCTTATGTATTGCATTCACCGCACTGTCTGGTATTATATATGCCTCGTCATCGGATATAAGTGTGCCGTCCAAATCAAAAAATACTATCATAAAAATCACTCCAATAAGTATATTATATATGCTGCAAAAAGATTTTTCAAGTCGGACATACTTAATTTATATCGCAAGCATTGCCGAACCTATAATTCCCGCATCGTTGAAAAGCTGAGCCATAACAACCTTTTTCTCCTCTGCCGCAATATTTGTTCCGCCAAGGTCTATTCCTATATAATACATTATTTTGCAATTCCTACGGTCATTATCTCATACGTTTTTGCCTCAATATTGAAATAGCCGTTATCACTGTCAATTTCCTTAATCTTCTTTTCTATAATATTACTGATGTAAAGATTATCGATAACATCACTCTTTTGAATTGTCAACGTTGTAGGTTTATCGCTTACATTTACCCAACGAAGTATTATATCTTCGCCGTTGCCTTTTTGCTTGATACCCGTAAGCGTCAAGCCGTCACCTTGCCAATTAATCATAGAATAATCAAGCGGCATTGCTCCGTTATGACAATCTGTAGCGGCGGTTATAATATCTGTTTTGAACTGATAGCACTCCTCATAAGCTCCGCTTGAAATCAAATCACCCTTAAACGGTACAATTTCAATTTCCGTTTCGCTTATACCCAAGCATTGAGCCTTAGGAGTCGGTAACACGCCCCAATCGCCCATTTCACCGACTGCACGAAGAATTGTAACTGCGATTGTATTATCTAAATCCGGTAACATTTCATATTCGTACAAGCCTATATTTGCGACTGCTATACCCTTTTCACCGTCATCAATGCTCACAAATCCCTGCTCGTGTTCACACCCACTCGGATTATTCCAACCTGCATTATGACGATTATTTCTTGTAACAACCTCAAACACAGAATCAGCCTTATGTACATCTGAATTTATACCTGTCGGCACCATAATTCGAACTCTATGGTCTTTTACTTCATTATCAAATCTCGTTTTGATTTTTACACCCTTACCGTTTTTGTCAAGTGAAACAAATGTTTCTATCTTCATTTCAACGGTATCATTACTTCTTCCGCCAACTCTTTCTTTAAAGAATACCATATGACGTTTTTCGTCCTCGAAATTATCATCGCCCGACTTCGGAACTGTAATTGTGTTTGTGATTTTATACATTGCTCTGTACGGCTCATCTTCCGCAAGTTCAATCTTCGCAACCGTATCTTGCGTTGTTATCGCCTTACTTCCCTCAGGCATTTTATACATATATTCATTGCCCAAGTCACCTGTTTCTTCATAATAAGCGACACCTTTATATGTTCTGCCGCTTGCTTTGTCTGTTACATTAAGCGAACCGTTCTTGTTTATTTCTACACGAATTGCATCGTTTTCCATACAATTTTCACCGCTGACAAGTGTATCTGTTACTTTTTCTGCGTCCCCCTCAACAAGAGCATATGTTTTATATCCGACAGCGGATATATTTTCAGCTTCAAATGTTACACGAACACGTCTTGCCATGTACGGTTGTCTGAACTTATCCTTAGGCAAATCGTAGCCGAATCTAACTCCCAAATCTTCGATTTTAAACGGTATTGAATTTCCGGCTGAATCTATAAGCTTATAGTTTGGCACATTTATTTCGTCTAAATCATACGCACATTTTTTAAGCCAGCCCGATTTACGAGTTACGTCAATTTCCACCGACACAACTGATGTGCGTTTTCTGCCTGTCGTGTTAAACACAACAAACGGAAGTGCATTTTTATACTTTTCGTATTCCTTTGTATTAATCTTATCTGCAATATATCTTGTTCCCTCTGATACAAGATAGTCCGCAACTTGCTTACTCTTATTAAAACGTGTTGCCATTTCGTCTTGTACCTCATCTACACTGCAACAACAGATACTGTCGTGAGGGTGATTTTGCATAAGTTTCTTCCATGAATATTCAAGTTCGTCCGACGGATAATTTTGTCCCAAAACAGATGATAAAACTCTGACAGGCTCTGCACCGTTTTCAAGTGCCGATTCACATTTTCTGTTCATCTGCTTTAAGTAAATGTGTGATGACGCACAATTAATAAGCGTTGACCAACCGTCTGTGTCCTGACTTGTAAGTTCGCCTTTGACAACCGCCAAATCATTTGGCACTTTCTCTTTAATTGCCTTAATATAATCAGGGAAATTTGAATGTTTAAAATTAATGTCGGGATAAAGTTCCGACGCAACTTCTATTGCCTTCCCCAAATCCGCTTGTACTGGCTGATGGTCACAACCGTTCATCAACAAATATTCATCAGTTGACGCAAAAGTCGCAACTTTTTTCAATCTGTCGTCCCAATATTCTTTTGCACTTTTCTTGTCTGTCGGAACTTCGTTGCCGTTATTATACCAATTTGCAAACAGAATACCGAAAATCTTCGTACCGTCAGGAGATTCCCACATCATTTCCGAATACGGAGATTCATAGTTTCCGTTTTCTTGAATTTCGTTATCAAATCCGACAGGGCGTACACCACGTCCGAATGTCACTGTATCCATTCCCGCTTGTTTTAAAATTTGAGGCATTTGTCCCGCATTACCGAATGCGTCCGGGAAATATCCCATTTTGCACATAGCGCCGTACTTTTCAGCTTCTTTCATACCTACAAGCAAATTTCTGATATTCGCCTCACCGCTCGTATAAAATTCGTCTTGCAAGATATACCAAGGACCGATTATAAATTTACCCTCCTTGATATACTTAATAAGTTTTTCTTTATTTTCCAGTCTTATTTCAAGATAATCGTCAAGCACAATAGTCTGACCGTCAAGGAAAAAGCTTTTGAATGAATCGTCCTTTTCAAAAACCTCCATACATTTATCTATCAATTCAACAAGTCGCATTCTGTGTTGTTCAAACGGAAGATACCACTCTCTGTCCCAATGAGAGTGTGATATTATATGTACATTTTTGCTCATTTGAAATTCCTTCTTATACCATATAATAAATTTGGGTTTGATATATTTGTTATATATTATATCGCTATTATATATCAAAATCAATACCCAAGTAAAATTTCGTTGCACCTGTTGCACTATTATTACCGTCATAAAGTTCAACCTTTGATGTTGCAATAGATTGATTATCACGAATATGTTTTATTTGAATACCGTTAGTGCTTCCCTCCAATATAAACACCATTGCGTTTTACAAAGATTTGTACCACGAGTATAGAACTACTCTGCACTGTCTCATTTGTATACGAATAGACTTCTTTATGATATATTTTAACTTCAAATTATCTCCGTCCATTCCAATTATATATCAATTTTTTATTTGTTATGTATAATTATATTACACAATATATCAA
>PPYE01257818.1_pt1 | contig 10241 bp, 10 predicted proteins | sample 1559881 | NCBI WGS metagenome assembly PPYE01 (sample SAMN08240022, study PRJNA423297) | Human gut metagenome, whole genome shotgun sequencing project.
ATCGTGGTCGCGCTGCTTGGTGACGAGGCGACGGTCAAAACGCTCAAGCGCAAGGGCAGCGAGGTCTGGCTCATGCCCGCGAACCCCGACTACCAGCCCATCGACGGCCGCGAGTGCACGATCTTGGGCCGCGTCGTCGCCGTGGTGCGGCAGTATTAAGCGAGAAAAGCAAACGCTCCTCCGCGAATGGCGGGGCGTCATAAGGAAGTAATTTATGTAGGATACGGTGTAACCCTAAAAACGGGGTTACACCGTTTTCCTATTTTATGCTACATAGCGGAATTCCTGCGGGTTTTCCCGTATTTCTTCCATCATAGCAAGGATTTCTTCTTCGGTAGGAATATCTATCATTCCGGCAGCGGTAAAATAAATATCCACCTTCACATAGCAATGACCGCCTGACTTATCGTTGTTGTGAATCTCAATGCGTTCAATCAACGAGTTCACAAGTGTAGGTGTGAGTTCTTTTACTTCGGTCAGTTCTCTCAACGTGCGAAGTAGCAATCGCAAATCAACAACTTGTTGCTCGGCTTTTTGCAAAACAACCTTGCTTTCTTGAACCTCTGCAATCAATTCCCTTTGCTCTTGAGCATAGTTTTTCACCATACGCTCGTAACGGTCATCTTCTAATTTTCCAAGAACATTTCTTTCAAAAGCAGCCTCGATTAGTTTATCAATCTCAGATATACGGCGAGTACCTCGTTCAATTACTCGTTCCAACCTTTTGCGTTCTTGTTGGCGCATCGTATCGTTTTTCCTTGCGAGCATATACAAAAACACAGGCTCGTGGCATTTTACAAAGTCGGCTAAATTTCTAACGGCTTCAAGAACCACTTTTTCAAGAACGACATCACGAATAAAGTGAATCTTACAACTGCCTCTGCCGTCCTTATAGTTTGCACAACGGAAAAATTCCTGGTCACGGCGCAAACTCTTTGATGCACAAAAATGAAGTTTAGAACCACAGTCGGGACAGTAAACCAATCCCGAAAATAAACTTGTTCTTCCCGTCGCAGTATTCCTGCGGCGGCTTTTCCTCAGTTCTTGTACCCTTAACCATATATCCTCGTTGATTATTGGTTCCTGCATATTCGGGATAATTTGGTAATCTTCAACGGGATTGATGATTCTCGTGTGTACCTTGTAACTTACTGTCGTAGTCTTAAAGTTTACGGCACATCCCGTATACTGCCGGTTTTCCAAAATACCCACAACGGCACTTGGATGCCACGCATACAGATCAAGGGGCGTTGCATTTCGAGTTTTTCTACCTACCGATTCGAAATACGCTGTAGGAACAAGCACCTTTTCACGCTCTAATTGTTTGGCTATTTGCAAAGGACCTCTACCCGCCAAGCAAAGACTATATATCTTTTTAACAATTTCTGCCGCAGGTTCATCGATTAACCATTTTTCCTTATCGGTTTCATCTTTTTTATAACCATAAGGAACCACGGGAGAAACACGCTTACCGTTATCTGCTTTAGACTGCCATACTGCACGAATTTTCTTTGAGGTTTGTGCCGCATACCATTCATTAAATATATTATAAAACGGAAGCATTTCCATTCCTTCGCCCGTTGAACTGTTTATATTCTCCTGAATAGAAATAAACGTAACACCAAGCGACGGATATACGATTTGAGTAAGTCTGCCCGCTTCGACTTGTTCACGACCAAATCGGGATAGGTCTTTTACAATGATTCTGCAAATCTTGCCTTCTTCCACCATTCGTTGCATGCGATTAAAATCGTTTCGATCAAAGCTTGTGCCGGATATGCCATCATCAACGAAGAACATTGTATTTGTGTAGCCGTGTTTTTTGCAATAATCAAGTAAAATCTGCTTTTGATTACTGATACTATTGGACTCATCCTCTTTATCTTTCTTTTTCTTCTTGCCGTCCTCATCTTTAATGTCTTCTACGGATAAACGGCAATAAAGAGCGGTAATGAGTTCTTCTATATTTTTATCGTTTTGCACCTTGTTTTTGTTTACGGTTGTCATTAATTATTTCTCCTTTCCGACAACCGGGTGCGGCTAAAGCCTGTTATAACTTTACTACACCCGATTGTCTTTTTCCATTGTGCGGAAATTAAATCAAATTTTCGGATAGAATCAGTTGCTTAAACTGTTCCAACACACACTGTCTGCCATTGGGGTTGAAATGCGTGGAAACCGCATAAGTTGTTCCACCAATTTTTGTTTCAAAGGTTTCCTCTCCAAAGCGACGCACCTTACTGTAGTCAAGGATGCGTTCTTTATTTCGAGGAAGAACGTGATCCACAAGAGAAATCGGTTCATTTTCATCAATGGGTTCGGGCAGTATAACGCTTACATTTTTTGTATTTCTAATAACATCAACTTTTTTCATACAATCACCTCGCACCCCTTTGTTTCATTCGATAGTTCTTTTCACAAAGTTTTATAATTTCATCTTCAATTTGCTGAACCGTGTAATTCTTCGGGAAATATTTACGGAGCTTTTCGGTTGAAATTTTAATGCGTTCCTTTTGGTTCGCTTTGTCTTCGCTCATAATCTCCGCAATTACTTCGGGTGTAAGACCTTCCGCTTGGCTTATCTTTTTGAAGCGACAAGCCTGCGACAAAGACGGAGTGCAGTCGTTTTCTTCGATTTGTTCCAAGAGGTCTTGTTGCTCTACCTCATTTAAATAGGAAAGTTCTACGGCGGGAGTGAAGGAAATACGACCATCATCCACATATTGCAGAATTTCGGGAATGAGATTAGTGAGGCGAATATATCGGCGCACTTGTTCGTGGCTATCACCGGTATCGGCTCCAACCATTTCAGTCGTGCGGGACTTTGCCACAACTTGTGGCGAAGTTAAATCAGAACGCCAACCTTGGTGTTTCATTGCTTCAAGTTTCATCTTGTAAGCAAAGGCTTTTTCAGAGGGTAAAATATGCTCACGGTGTAGGTTGCTGTCCACAAGTACGATTGCCGCCGCATCACGATCAAGGGAAACAACTAAGGCAGGGACTTCTGTAATCCCTGCCTTTCTGCTTGCCATAACCCGTCTGTGACCGGATATGATTTCGTATTCGTCTGTGGTGTTTTCAAGTGGTCGGACTATGATGGGAGAAACAACGCCGTGTACCTTAATGCTTTCGGCAAGGGCATCCATTTCCTCGTTGTCCTGCACCTTGTAAGGGTGATTTTCAAAAGGGTGTAATTTCTCGATAGAGATATTTTTCTTAGTATTTTTCATCGTTCATAACCTCGTTCTTTCTTTTTAATCAAATTATTTCGTTTCATTTCGATATTGCGTTCGGCATCAAGGAGAACTTTGATTCTCGGAATATGTTCCTCAATGCGCATAGCAATTCGCAGTTCCTTTCGCAAGGGAGTAATTTTCTTGGTTATCTCCTTGCATTGTTCTTTAAGTGCCGCATCTTCTTCAGGTGTTTTTACACGGCGCAGTTTTAAGCGTAGTGCATATCGTTCTTGCTCCAATTCAGAAATGCGGGAAGATAAGTTTTTTTGGAAATTCAATAGTTTTTTCGGGGAGTCGAGATTGTTATCGCAGAGCAGATTGTACTCCTCGATATACCGATCCAATTTTCGCATTTCTGCTCGCATCATCGGAGATACGGGGCGGTTATCGTATTCTTGGGTATTACCTACGATGCAGATTTTAAGAAGCTCTATGAAAAGCTCAAACAATACAATAATCGTGTCATCCCATCCCGATATATACCTCTCCCGTTCAAGCACAAGAAGCGGGCGTCTTTTCCAAGCCGGTATTACAAAGGCATAGAGTTCGAGTTTGCGCTGATTTTCACGGCACCGTTCCCGTATGCGTTCCTTAGAATATTGCTCCCCAAGACTACTGATACGGACAGCACGTTTCCACCCCTCTGCATACACAGAGGGGTGGTCATAATAAAAGTCACGTTCAAATCGGTAACCGAGTGTTTTAAGGTAATATTCGATTTCCTTAAATGAGCCACATTGGGATAGCGCTTCGTCCACGTCTTTTCGTAGCATATCTCGATGTGTGAGCTTGCCGGATTTTTCAACCCAATACGCTTTTTTGTTGCTGTAAAACTTGTTGCCTTGAATAACCGATTTATTTCGTTCAGCACAAATAGCATCAGAAATCTTGCGAAGCTCAAGACGATCACCAATACCATTACGAAACTTTCTTCCCGTTTTAAAGGAAACGCTATTGACTACAAAGTGATTATGGATGTTGTCTGTATTGAGGTGGGTAGTAACCACAACTTGATATTTTGCGCCCCACATCTTTCGTGCGGTTTCCATTCCGATAGCGTGTGCTTCAGCCGGTGTGACTTCGCCTGCGGCAAAGCTCTGATACCCGTGATAAGCAATATTCTTACCACGTTCACCAAAGCGGCGCTTAATAGCAACCATTTCGTTATAAGCGTTATGCTTAGAACAGTTGATGCCCGAAACAAACAACGTTTGGTCGGTTTTGTCATCGTTTTCTACATAGCGGATAGCGGCATACAGATCTTCGTCAAGATATTCTTTAGCAGTAGTTTTGTCGGGATTGTTAGCGTAGTCTATAACTTCCTTTAATCGTCCTTTGACGGGCCAGAAGCCTGTGGTTGCCATCGGCGGGTATCCTCCTTTCTCGGTAAGATTATTTCTTTTGTGATTTCCTTGAGTAAGGTCATCGCCGCTTTATTTACTTCCGCAGAAAATGGAACTTCAATTAAAGCATCTACCTTTTCGCAGAAATGAAAAAGAGCATCAGGCGGAACCGTGTGTGGTTCGTATCCTAATGCTCTTTGACGGAGATATTCATTTGTTGTAAGTCCGCATTGTTTGGCAAGGTCATTTATTCGAGCCTTTTCCTTTGGAGTAATTCGGGCAAATATTCGTGTTTCTTGTCTTTTCATTAAATCATCCTTTCAAACGGGGTATTAGGGGTCAGCCCCTAAAGTTTCCGCCCTGATTACTTGGGGCGGATTTGACATTTGGGCGCCCAAATGTCCTGCTTGTTACGGTGTAAGACACACGCTATTTAGCGTATATCTTCCATTCTCTGTGACTTGCACCGTGAGGAGGCAATCATATTAGTGCAATTCTTTCGGTCGGTTCTACTTCTTTTTAATATTGGCACCACATTTTATGTGAGTGCCGTCAGTTTCTTTAAATAGTGGAACCATTGGGTTTAGTGGTGGCAATTCCTTTGGATATTGCCATCACAATACCGTCAAAAGCAGAATCAAGTGGAACCTTAAAAGTTATCCATAAAATCCATTACCGTTTCTTCATTTTCGGTATTTTTCTTTTCGGTGGGTATCGGCACAGGAGGTGTCTGCACCAACTGTAACAGTCCTCCGAAAGGATTGCTTTTAGAAACTTCTTCTCGAATAGTGGTAATTATTCTTTCACGGAAAGCATCTTCGGTTGCCAACCTTTCAGATAAATCTATATATTCGCAAATAACAGAAATGACCGCCTTGCTGTACGATTTCTCTGCATCCTGCAGATAGCCATACGCCTTGCGGTCATTTTCTTTATCCAAATTAAAACGGATTTTCATATTCTTAATATTCATACCGCACCACCATTTCTGCTAAGGGAAATAAGAGCCATATACTCATAGCCCTTTGCGGTAGCACAAATATCCTCGTTGATGATAACTCGGCTCGCATCGTAATCGGCAAAGTTACGGATTAAGCAACCGCCACCGCCGACCACGTAAAGCTTCATTAGTTTCGGATCATACTCGTGTTCACGCAGACGGCGGAAGATACCGGCGGTGTATTCCTTTGCGGTTTTTATAACCGTGTTAAGATACTGCTCGTCAATATCTGCCGAGCCTTTCTTTAAAACTTCGGTGATAATGGTATCATCAAGGGCGACGTGGTGAACCTTCATCATCTGCTCACGAATAAGCAAAGCGCACTGATGGGTGCCGTACTTCTCGGTAAACATACGCTGTGCATCAGGTTTCTTGTTTACAATACGAAGCAAGTTCATTGTTCCGTTACCAATATCGCAGAGCATATTCACACCGTTAAAATCTCCGAGTGTTTCGGCAACGGCGGCAAAACCCTGCGGATAGATTTCTGCGCCTACTATTTTAATGCGATATTCGGTGCCTCTAAAAGTAAAGACAACCTTATTGTGTTGAAGCAGATATTTTTTGAATTCCGCCTTTTGCTCGCTTACCCAAGTGAGGGGTAAGCCTGCGGCGATGAACACATTGGCTTCGGTAATACGCGCTCGTCTGAGCTCTCTCGCAATAGCAGCAAGTGTGAGAACGTAATAATCCTCATCATTAAACTTATCTGCCGTGAATTCCTTATGACCGACTCCGATGGAATAATACTTTTTGTTCCATACGAGAAGGTCGCTTACAAAGGTGGGTTCGGTATCAGTTTTCATAACTCCGGTGGGAAAGCAACAGTTTGCCGTTTTCATATTCCCATAACCGTGGTCGATACCGATAACATACGTTTCATTAAATTTTTTCATTTTTACATTTCTCCTTTTTTACTTTAATTTGTTTTGTTTCTTGATTTGTTCGAATAATTCATGGTCGCTTGGTAATACCGCATTTTTAAAATAGTTGCAGTAGATACCGTAGATAGAGATAAGCTGCACACAGCGGTGTGCTTCTCCATCGTCAAGCAAGATGCAGTTTCCGTTCTCATCACAGTTGGCGCAACAGTCTTTGGCAAGGCGGTGAACCTTATCTGCTTGCTTGGATGTGATCTTTAACATAGTCTTTTCCTCCTTTCTATTTTCGGGCAACAAAAAAGCCGCCGGTTTCCCGACGGCTGCACCCGTGATTTGTGAGGTTTTCGCTCCCTCACTTATTAGAATGTAGGAAAAGTTAAAAATCAAATGGAATAGAGTAACAATGTAAAAACGAAAAACGCAACACTACCAAACTCTTGTATTTACGGTGGTTTCGTGATATAATAAATTTAGAGTATTGTTATCGAAACAGAAATGTATAAAAATTATTTCAAAAAATATTTTTTGTCCCAATACGGCTAAAGTACGTTTTAAGGGACACTGCTTTTGTTAGAATTAGTATGGAGGTTAAGCCGAAAATGGATAAAATCAGCTTTTTTAGTGCCGATTATCGTGACGGCAGAGTGCATATAGGCGGCAAAAGTTATCCTGCGGGAACCTTTGCAACGCACCTATTAAATCAGTTTTATGAAAATGACACCGCCGCCCGTATTGGTGTTTTTACTACCGATAATTGGCAACTTGAAAACATGTTGCGGCTCGGGTATCTGAATATACCCGATTACGTGAAAGCCGGCGAACGGATGGTAAATATCTTTACCGCACTTCCGTGGCTTAAGCCCTTTGATATGCTCGGCACAGATAATGAGTGCAACAGAATTACCGAACTGTTCTCAGAAGAAAACGGAAACATCATAAGCGAATATTTTTTCCGTCGTGCCAAGATCGGAGAAATGGACAGTATGCAAGCGATGTTCCATCACTTACCGAAAGAATACGATAAAGGTTTTTTTGACGGCGCAGAGCGTTTAATCACAGAGGTTAATTCCACCCTTAAATTTTACGATGCCTTGAGCGATGACATCCGCAACGCTTTCCAAAATCTAAAAACATTTACAACCCGTGTAGATGATGCCGACCGTCTTGATGAAGAACACTTATTGCCGATAGCACTCGAAGTGTTCGGCTCGGTACCGTTCCCCGTAACAACGGAATACGTTCCCATCAAAAAGACAAGCAAAAGTACAACCGCAACACTTGCTCGAAGATTGTATTTTGACAGTTATTATAGTTTCGTAGTTACCGACTTTTTTGAAGGGTTACATCACGGGCATTATCCAAGACAATGCGGTATTTGTAGCAAGTATTTCCTTATGACTTCTGCCCGTCGTCAGCAATACTGCAACGGTATCGCACCTTATGAGGTACGAGGAAGAAAAACCACTTGCCGTAAATATGCAGCAAGTATTAACCGAAAAGAGCTTGCCGCCGCAGATCCCGTTGTAGATATTTACAACCGCCGTTGTTCCGCTATCCGCACCGAGAAAGGCAGAGGAACCATTACCGAAACCTTTGCTGCTATGGCTACGGAGTTGGCAAGAGAATACAAGTTCAAAGCTTTGCAAAATTCCGATTATGCTAGCGGGCAATATGCCCTTGATATGAGCCGTGAGCGGCTTTATGCTGAAACAGATAAACGATTAAAGTAATCCCAAGCACGCACAAAGGAGGTGGTTGCCGTGAAAGAATGGGAAAAAGAACTCGTAATATACCGTTTAACTCCGGCACCGCCGAAGGAGAACGACCTGCAGAAATATATATTAAATTACTTTGCTCAGAAAGAGGATAAATATATATCTTGGTTTCTCCATTACTATGAGCGCACGTTAAACGAGAAAGCAATGGCGATTGTTCAGGACTATGCGATGTACGGACATTTCTTGGATATAAAGCAAGCGTATGTTATCGGTATGCTGAAAGCTCTCAAAGATTACGATGTTTCCCGTGGTGTTCCGTTTATTGTTTACAAGGAATATGCCGCAATGCGTGAGGTTCACGAATATATCCGTTCAATGCGAACCGGATTTACGATTCAGAGTTATGATGAATATTTGCGACTGCGTAAAGCTATGGCTTTATTCCGTGAATACGGCAGCAAAGCAGACGATACCACTATGGAGAAAATAGCGGAGGCCATTGGCACAAGCAAAGAGGATGCCGCCGAGATCATCCGATGCGGAATGCAAAATATGCAGTTTGTAGATTATTACCGCCAATACGCTGATGAGGACAGTGAGGAAAGCCGAGAAGAGGTTGCACACGACGGTTCCTCCGAGCCGGACAAGTTGCTTTTCAAGTTGGAAGAAGCCGAAACGGTTATGGCGGCATTTGAAAATCTCAACTACCGTGAACGTGCAATGATTTCAGCACACCTTGGCTTTTGTATGGAATGTTATGCTACCCATTTCTACGATAAAGACGATTTGGACGAGGATGGCAAGCCGATACGAAAACCCATACCCGAAGAAGCATTTATTGACATAGCTTTCGACCACGGCTTAGCGTCACCCGATACCGCAGACAAAACATACCGCAAGGCACTCGGCAAAATGAAAAAGGAACTCAAAAAGAAAGATATATTATAAAACAAAAAAGCCCCGTTAGGAATGCAGAAATCACTATGTCATTGTGAATACATATCTAATAGATTGCTTTTTCCAAAATTTCTTGAACTATATTTTTTTGACAGCGGTGCGGATGCAGATAATTGCATTTTGACAAAGTATGTGTTATTATACTAATATGTTATTGTTTTGCACCACAAGAAAGTACAGTTTACAAGGGACTACACAGGGTAGGTATCTGACGGGAGGGGTGCCGCCAGTCAGATTTTCCATGTGATGTTCAAGCTGTCGCTTGTGGCGGCTATGGTGGTGATCATCAAATCCACCACACGCCGCTTGTCATCAAAAGATACATTCTCCCAGGTATCGAGGTAGCCGGAAATCTGGCTGACCTGTTCCGGGCTGATGGCCTCCACAGTCAACTCCGCTATCCTTGCCAGAAGTTCCTGCTTGCGCCCGTCCAGTTCCGCTATCTTCACATTCACATAGGAGAACAGGACATTGTTTGCCCCCGTCAGACTGTCCACCAGCTTTTCAATCTCGCTGTCTACATGGGCAAGTTCCACTTGCAGGGCGGTGATTTTCGGGTTTGCCTTTGCCGCTTTCTTTTTTCCTGTCAGCGTCTTGTAGCTTGCCAGCTTCTTTACCATCTGCTGATAAACAACCGCTTCCAGTTCCGAAGTGATGATTTTCCCACAGCCAGGACAGCTTTTATTGTCCAGCCGTTTCGTGCAGCGGAGATACTGTTTGCCGGAGGGATTGTAGATACTCATAAGAGCATACCCGCAATTCCCGCACTTGATTTTTCCTGCCAGCCATGTGTGGGTGGCTTTCCGGGCAGACTGGATTTTCATGTTGTTCATCAGCTTCTTGCGGCAGGTCAGCCAGGTGTCGGAGGGGACGATACCCTCATGGGGAGCCAGTACCAGCATTTGGTCTTTTAAGTCGTTTTTCTTGCTGGCCTTTACATCTCGCCCTTGATACAGATAGCAGCCGTTCATGCCCGTAAAATCGGCAACGTCATTGACAATGACTGTACCTTGACTTTTGAAAAATTCGTACACATCAAGGTCTGCCTGCACATAGACAGGATTGCGTAACATCTGCGCCAGCGTGGGGCGTATCAGCTCTTTGCC
>PPYE01294260.1_pt1 | contig 10241 bp, 10 predicted proteins | sample 1559881 | NCBI WGS metagenome assembly PPYE01 (sample SAMN08240022, study PRJNA423297) | Human gut metagenome, whole genome shotgun sequencing project.
GTCGTAGGATGTTTTTATCCGGGGCCATGAGAGGGGAAGGCCCTGGCAGATGAAATGCCAAACGAAAAGGGTCCCAGGGATTGACTTTTTCCAATAGGAGGAGTATACTCAATTCAATTGAATAGGATCTTCAGGGCGGGGTGCAATTCCCCACCGGTGGTATAGCCCACGAGCCGCATGGCATGATTCGGTGAAACTCCGAAGCCGACCGTATAGTCTGGATGAAAGAAGATCGTGTATGGCAGAATAAAAACGTCTCTGCACGCATGGATTTGCTCTGGAATGTTGGATTCCAGAGCTTTTTTATGTTCTGTGGCCAGAAGCCCCCTGCCATTTCAGGATGCCTTGAACGACCGTTCAAGGCATTTTTCTTTTTTTCGGAGGTGAAAGATGGAAGATCAAGATTATATGCGCTTGGCCCTGGAACTGGCGAAGCGGGGATGCGGCTGGACGAACCCCAACCCCATGGTAGGGGCAGTCCTTGTAAAGCATGGCCGTATCATTGGACAGGGATACCATACGCGCTATGGAGAGCTCCATGCGGAGAGGGAGGCTTTGAAGGCCTGCACGGAATCGCCGGAGGGCGCAACCATGTATGTTACGTTGGAACCCTGCTGCCATCATGGGAAGCAGCCTCCCTGTACCGATGCAATCCTGGAGGCCGGGATTGCCCGCGTGGTGGTCGGTTCGGAAGACCCCAATCCGTTGGTAGCGGGGAAAGGCCTGGAGCGGTTGCGTGTCCAAGGGGTGGAGGTGGCCACCGGCGTCCTGCGGGATGCTTGTGACGCGCTCAACCAAGTGTTTTTCCACTTTATCCAGACCCGGCGCCCTTATGTGGTGATGAAATACGCGATGACGATGGACGGAAAGATCGCCACACGGACCGGCGCTTCCCAATGGATCACCGGCGAAGCGGCCAGGCGGCGTGTCCATCAGGATAGGCACCGGTATGCGGCAGTTCTGGCAGGAATCGGCACTGTCCTCGCGGATGACCCTTTGCTGACCTGCCGGCTGGAGGGAGGAAAGAACCCCATCCGGGTTCTCTGTGATACCCATTTACGGATACCGCTGCACAGCCAAATTGTACGCACCGCCAGGGAAGTCCCCACCATTTTGGCCGCAGTCTCCCCGGAGCCGGGGAGGAAGGCAGCGCTGGAGGACGCTGGCTGCCGGGTTTGGACCCTTCCGGAGCGGGAGGGCCGGGTGGATCTGCGTGCATTGATGGAGAGGCTTGGAGAGGAAAACATCGATAGCCTTCTGCTGGAAGGGGGCGGCGCGCTGAATTGGGCGGCGCTGGAGCAGGGGATTGTCCAAAAGATTCAAGCTTATATCGCCCCGAAGATCTTCGGCGGTGCGGCCGCCAAGACACCGGTGGCGGGCATAGGGGTTGAACTGCCCTCCCAGGCGGTCCGGCTGAAAAATACGGTGGTTGTCCAACTTGGAAAGGACTTTTTGCTGGAAAGCGAGGTGGACGGCAATGTTTACGGGGATTGTTGAAGAAATTGGGACGGTCCGCGCGGTCCGGCGCGGCGCGCATTCCTCTGTATTATCGATTGGGGCTGTCCGAATCCAGAACGGTCTAAAAATTGGCGACAGTGTTGCGGTAAACGGCGTATGCCTGACGGTCTGTTCAAAGGACTCCGGAGGGTTTACAGCGGATGTGATGCACGAGACGCTCAACCGCTCTTCCCTGGGATGCCTCTCCGTGGGCAGCCGCGTAAACCTCGAGCGTGCAATGGCGGCGGACGGGCGGTTCGGCGGTCACATTGTATCGGGACATATCGACGGGGTAGGCTGTATCCGAGCCCTCCAGAGGGATGACAACGCCCTTTGGTATACGGTGGAGGCAGCCCCGCAGGTTCTACGGTATATCGTTGAGAAGGGATCGATCGCTATGGACGGGATCAGCCTAACGGTCGCTTCTGTTTCAGAGACGGATTTTTCGGTCTCTGTTATTCCACATACGGCCAGCGCCACCATATTGGGAGAGAAACGGCCGGGCGATCCGGTCAACCTGGAGACGGATGTAATTGGAAAATATGTGGAGAAGTTTTTGTGCGCATCGAAGGAGGCGCCTACATCCAGGGGCGTCACCTTGGAATTTCTGGCGCAAAACGGATTTTAAGGAGGAATTTCCATGTTTCAATATGATTCGATTGAAGACGCATTGGAGGCGCTGCGGCAGGGACACTTGATCTTGTGTACCGACGACCCCGACCGGGAGAACGAAGGCGATCTCATCTGTGCAGCCCAGTTTGCAACCACTGGGAACATCAATTTTATGGCCACCCATGCCAAGGGGCTGATCTGTATGCCCATGTCGGCCGCATATGTCCAAAAGCTCCGGCTCCCGCAGATGGTGGCCGACAATACGGATAACCATGAGACGGCGTTTACCGTCTCCATCGACCATGTATCCACAACCACCGGTATCTCCGCTGCAGAGCGCTCCATCACCGCGATGAAATGCGTTGAAGAAGGGGCACGTCCGGAGGATTTCCGGCGCCCCGGCCATATGTTTCCCCTTCTGGCAAAGCCGAACGGCGTTTTGGAACGCAACGGCCACACAGAAGCGACGGTCGATTTGCTGCGGCTGGCCGGTTTGAAGGAATGCGGCCTGTGCTGCGAGATCATGCGGGAAGACGGCACCATGATGCGCGCCACGGAACTCCAGCAGAAGGCGCAGGAATGGGGCTTGAAGTTCATCACCATCCGAGATCTGCAAAATTACCGCAAACGTCATGAAAAGCTGGTAGAACAGGTGGCTGTGGCACGCTTGCCAACCAAATATGGGGAATTCACCGCCTATGGCTACCGCAACAAGCTGAATGGGGAACACCATGTTGCTTTGGTCAAGGGGGACATAGGGGATGGACAGAGGCTGCTGTGCCGCGTTCACTCCGAATGCTTGACGGGGGATTGCTTCGGCTCACTCCGGTGCGACTGTGGCCAGCAATTGGCGTCGGCGATGCGGCAGATTGAGAAAGAGGGACGGGGGATTCTGCTGTATATGCGGCAGGAAGGCCGTGGAATCGGTTTGCTCAACAAACTGAAGGCCTATACGCTTCAAGACCAAGGCATGGATACCCTGGAGGCAAACCTCGCCCTGGGTTTTCCTGGAGATCTGCGGGAGTATTTTATCGGTGCGCAGATTCTGCGGGACTTGGGGGCAAAGACCTTACGGCTCCTGACAAACAACCCGGATAAGATCTACCAATTGTGGGACTTTGGGATGGAGATTGTAGAGCGAATCCCCATCCAGATGGAGGCAAATCCGGAGGACCTGTTCTATTTGCAGACAAAGCAGCACCGCATGGGCCACATTTTACATTATGAAACCGATGTATCCAGTGAAGGAGGAACAACCTTATGAAGATTTACGAAGGAAAACTGGTTGCGCAAGGGATGCGTGTGGGAATTGTAGCTTCCCGTTTCAATGAGTTTATCGTTTCTAAGCTGCTCAGCGGCTGTGAAGACGCCCTGCTGCGCCACGGCGTGCTGGGCGATGCGATTTCTGTCGCATGGGTGCCGGGTGCGTTTGAAATCCCTGTGGTTGCCAGCCAAATGGCAAAGAGCGGGCAGTACGATGCGGTAATTGCGCTGGGCGCTGTGATCCGGGGCGCCACCAGCCACTACGACTATGTTTGTAACGAGGTCTCCAAGGGGATTGCGCATGTGTCGCTGGAGAGCGGCGTCCCGGTTATGTTCGGCGTTTTGACGACGGATACCATCGAGCAGGCGATCGAGCGTGCAGGGACGAAAGCGGGCAATAAGGGAGCGGAATGTGCGCAAGGGGCCATTGAAATGGTAAACCTACTGCGCACCTTAAAACGTGCAGACTGATCCCCGGCGTTTTGCTTGAAAGGCGCCCCCTGCCAAAAGATAGAAGGTTTGCAAGAAACTTTGTTCGAAATTTGTCCCCATCCATTGCTTTTCTTTCAAAAATACGATATAATAATGCAAGTTATTTTATGACTTGTCACTTCGAGACGCCGGAACTTCTTCCGGCGTTTTTCCAATCAAAAGACCGGAGGGAATCAAATGGCCATGGACAAAAGCCGCGGCGCGGCTGCGGGAAAAACGATGGATAAAAAGGCAGCGCTGGAGACAGCGCTGGCGCAGATCGAAAAGCAGTTTGGCAAGGGCGCGGTGATGCGTCTGGGCCAGAACGAGGCCATGCATGTGGAGGCGATCCCCACCGGTTCGCTTTCCCTGGATCTGGCGCTCGGGATCGGCGGGCTGCCGCGCGGCCGTATCGTCGAGATCTACGGCCCGGAGAGTTCCGGCAAAACCACGCTGGCCCTGCATTGCATCGCGGAGGGGCAGAAGAACGGCGGCAATGCGGCATTCATCGACGTGGAGCACGCCCTCGACCCGGTGTATGCCCGCGCGTTGGGCGTGGACGTGGACGGCCTGCTTGTTTCCCAGCCGGATACCGGCGAACAGGCGTTGGAGATCACGGAGGCGCTGGTGCGTTCGGGCGCCATCGACGTGATTGTTGTCGACTCGGTGGCGGCCCTGGTGCCGCGCGCGGAGATCGAGGGCGAGATGGGCGATTCCCACGTCGGCCTGCAGGCGCGCCTGATGAGCCAGGCGCTGCGCAAGCTGGCGGGTGCGATTTCCAAATCCAACTGCGTGGCGATCTTCATTAACCAGCTCCGCGAAAAGGTGGGCGTGATGTACGGCAACCCGGAGGTCACCCCCGGCGGCCGCGCGTTGAAGTTCTATTCCTCGGTGCGCATCGACATCCGCCGCATTGAGACGCTCAAAAACGGCACGGAACAGATCGGGTCCCGTACCCGTGCGCGTGTGGTAAAGAATAAGATTGCGCCGCCGTTCCGCGAGGCGGAGTTCGACGTGATGTACGGCCGCGGCATTTCGCGCGAAGGCGAGCTGCTCGACCTTGCGGTCAAGCTCGACATTGTGCAGAAGAGCGGCGCCTGGTTCTCCTACAAGCAGGAGCGCCTGGGACAAGGCCGCGACAATGTCAAAAACCTGTTCGCCACCAATAAGGAACTGGCGGACGAAATCGAACAGCAGGTCCGCGCAAATGTCGGGAAACTCTATGCCAAGTCGGCGGTACCCATGCCGAACGCTTCCCCAGCGAAACCGCTGGAGATCCCCGCGCCTGCGGCGGAGGAGGCAAAACCGGCCTCCCGCGCAGCGGCTGCGAAAATCGACATAGAGGCCGACGACGTCGAATAGACATGAATCATAAAAGGATGGGAATGCTTTGTTAGTTACCGCATTGGAGCCGCGGCGGAAACGCCTGACGGCCCTGTTCCTGGATGGGGAGCTCGCCGCAAAGCTGGACGCGGAGACCCTGTTGCAATCCGGCCTGCGGATTGGGATGGAGCTCGACGACGAAGAGCTGTACCGGCTAATCCAGCGGAGCGACGCACACCGCGCGCAGGAGAAAGCGCTCTACCTGTTGGAGCACCGCAGCCACTCCAAAAAGGAACTGGCGGATAAGATTTCCCGGACAGCGGGGCGCGAGGCGGCGGAACGCGCTGCGGAGCGCATGGAAGAGCTCGGCCTGGTCAACGACGCGCAATATGCGCGCAATTTGGCGGAAGAGCTGCTGCAGCGCAAGCGGTTTGCGGCGCGCCGTGCGGAATATGAGCTCTTGCAAAAGGGGATCGACCGCGCGCTCGCCCAGGAAATTGTGGAAGAGCTCGCCCCAGAGCCGGAGGAATCGCTCCGGTTCCTGCTGGAACGGAAGTATCAGAGGTCCCTTTCCGATGAAAAAGGGCGCCGCCGCGTGTTTGCTGCGCTGCAGCGGCTTGGTTACAGCGGCGAGGACATCCGCACAGCGCTGCGGGACTATATCGACTACGAAAATGAGGATTGAAGAATGGCATCTGTTGGAATGATCAGCCTCGGCTGTGAAAAGAACCGGGTGGACGCGGAGATGATGATGGCGCGTCTGCAAAAGGCAGGATATGAATTGGTGGACGACGCCTCCTGTGCGGATGTGGCGATTGTGAACACCTGCGGCTTTATCGAGGCGGCCAAGAAGGAGTCCATCGGGGAGATTTTAGAGCTCGGCAAGCAGAAGGCGGCCGGGCAAATCAAAGCGATCGTGGTCACCGGCTGCATGGCGGAGCGCTATCAGCAGGAGATCCGCAAGGAGCTGCCCGAGGCCGATGCGGTCTGTGGGATTGGAGCGGACGCCGACATTGTGGAAGTGGTGGACCGCACCCTGCGCGGCGAGCATCCGGAGCTGTTCCCCGAAAAGACGCTCCTGCCCCTGTGCGGGGAGCGCGTCCATTCGACCCCGCTCTACTCCTCCTATATCAAGATCGCGGAGGGCTGCGACAACCGCTGTTCTTATTGTGCGATCCCATTGATCCGCGGGCCGTACCGCTCCCGCCCGATGGAGAGCATTCTGGAGGAAGCGAAGGCATTGGCGGAAAGCGGGACAAAGGAACTGATCGTCATCGCGCAGGATACCACCCGCTACGGGCGCGACCTATACAAGAAATGGATGCTGCCGGAGCTGTTACATAAGTTGGGCACCGTGGACGGCGTGGAGTGGATCCGACTGCTGTATTGCTATCCGGACTTCATGACGGAAGAACTGATGGATACGATCGCGCAGGAGCCAAAAATTGTCAAATACGTCGACCTCCCGCTTCAGCATTGCAGCGGGCCGGTGCTCCGGGCCATGCGCCGCTTTGGGGACCGCGAAAAGCTCACGGCGCTGATCGGGAAGATGCGCGAGCGAATCCCCGGCCTGGTCCTGCGCACCACCGTGATCGCAGGCTTCCCCGGCGAGACGGAGGAGGACTTTGCGGAATTGTGTGATTTTATCAAAGAAATCCGCTTTGAGCGGCTGGGCTGCTTTGCCTATTCGCAGGAGGAGGATACCCCCGCCGCCGAGATGGAGAACCAGATCGAAGAGGACGAGAAGCGCCGCCGCGCCGGCCGTGTGATGGAGACCCAGATGGGGATTATGCAGGATTGGGGCGAGGCACAGGTTGGCAGGGTGTTTGACGTGCTCACCGAAGGCTTCGATGAGGAGACGCAGTGCTGGTTTGGCCGCAGCTATGCGGATGCGCCGGAGATTGACGGCAGGGTCTATTTCACGGCCGCAGATGTGCCTGCCCCGGGACAGTTTGTGCGGGTGCGTATCACCGCATGTATGGACTGCGACCTGATGGGCGAAGCGGAATAGCGCGCCCCGTGGAGGTATCGATATGAACTTGCCCAATAAACTGACGGTATTGCGCATGGCGATGGTGCCGTTTTTCGTTGGAGCCCTGCTGTGGCAGGAGCTGCCGCACAACTGCTTGATCGCATTGCTCCTATTTCTTGCAGCGTCCTATACGGATCACTTAGATGGAAAGATCGCCAGAAGCCGGAACCTGATTACCAACTTTGGAAAATTCATGGACCCATTGGCGGATAAGATCTTGGTGATTTCCGCCCTGGTTTGTTTTGTGAGCTTGGGGCTGATCAACCCCTGGTGGGTGCTGATTATCATTGCGCGTGAATTCCTGGTGACTTCCCTGCGGCTGGTTGCCGCGGACGAGGGGGTGGTGATCGCGGCGAACAAATGGGGAAAGGTCAAGACGGTCAGCCAGATCATCGCCATCGCATTCATCTTGGCGATGCAGTATGCACAGGAGCTGATCGCTGCGGGAACCCTTTCCGCTTTCTCGGTGGGAGGCATTCCGAGCGAGACCGTTTTTCTGTGGACCGGCGAAGGACTCATGGCGGTCACCGTGTTTTTTACGGTGCTCTCCGGAGGAATCTATTTAAAACAGAATTGGAAAGTAATCGGCAATTCGAAATAAGGAAAACAAAAGGCCGCGGATGCACTTGTTGCATGCCGTGGCCTTTTATGTTTTTCGGGATTGTTTCCTCTGTTTCTTTCGAGCCCGTTTAAATCGCAGGAAAGCGATGTATTCGCGGAGCTCTTTTTTCTCTGCATCCTCAAATTCGGCGGGCAGAAGCATACAGTTTTCTGCCCTATGGAACGAATAAGGTTCATCCACCAAACCAAGCAGGTAGTCAAGCGATATATCGAATAGTTTTGCGATTTCCATTTTCATTGTGTCATCCGGAACGCTGCGGTTTCGCTCGTATGAAGAAATTGTATGGATGGATACGTTGAGTTTATCCGCTAAATCCTGCTGGGAAAGGCCGTGATCCTTGCGAAGTTCCTGGAGCCTTTCTCCTAACATGGTTTCCCCCTTTGTATATGCAATTTTGTTTGTTCATGCTTATAAATATTATAAAATTTTTATGGTTTTATACAATTAAATGAAAGAAATCTTATGAGTTTTTCTTGACACTCATAAAGACCTGCGGTATCATTTAAATAATCCGGAAGAAACTTATGGGTTACCGCGCCCCCATAATCCGAGAAAAAGGAGGAAAAAACATGAAAGCCAATAAAAAGAGGATCGTCCTGTCGGCGCTCTCCTTGGTTTTGGTTTTCTGCCTGCTGGCAGGCGGAACCATGGCCTGGTTTACCGACACGGAAAAAGTGGCTGGCAATTTTTCCGCTGGTATTCTGGATATTGAAGTAAATCCAGACCCGGAGAACGGAAACTTTACGACCACGAAGCCGATGGAGTTTAAGAATCTCCGCCCGATGCTCCTTGATAATTTTGATAAGGAACTGGTGGAGTCCGGCGACGTCAACAATCTGGAAAACAACAACCAGGACCCGGAAAATTATCCCGAGGATAATCTGCCGATCTATTTCCGCCCGGTCCGCGTGGAGAACCGGGGCACCCTGCCGATCTACATTCATCTTGGCATGAATGCGACAGGTAAAGAAGATTGCACAGAGCCGGTGCTCTATGGCGACAACAAGTATGAGATCGACCAGGGTCTGTACAAGGATAAGACGTGCGAAAATACGCTCGAAGACGCGCTCAAGATCTTTGTCTATAAGTGGGTTCCGAATCCGGACAATGAAGAAGAGGGCGAGTGGGAACGCATAGAGAATGTAAACCTCAACAAGGAAACGGCTACTTCCAGCGAGAAGATCTGCTATGACCCGACCGATGTGATCAGCGCCGGCGAAGAGGTTACATACATCATCGGCGGGTATCTGCCGTCTACGGCGGGCAACGAATACCAAGGCCAGCATTATCACGGCGCTCTGGAAGTCTGGGCTCGTCAGGTGGATCAGGGTCCGTACGACCATGGTAACACCGGTGAAGATCCGGCTGAATTCGTCGTGAATGTTCCGGTGCAGATTGCGGACCAGAGCGATCCGTCGAATCCGGATTATCTGGTTGGAGTAGAGTCGATCCCGATGACCTTTGACAAGGACACTACTACGGCATCGGCAACCGAGATTATACGTCAGCTGAGAGAGTTCTTAGCCAAAAACCTGATTGAAGGAAAGCGATGGACCCTTTACGGGACAATTCCAGCCGAGTTTGCTATTGTCTATGACGAAGATACCGGCGAGCATAATGCAGTTTTTGGGGGGGATGTTCATTTCCTCTTGGTCAGTGTATTGCCGGCATAAATTTTCATTGAGTGAATGGTTCGCTGTATATTGGAACAGAAATGGACTGTTTTGCTCAGTTTATAATTGTCCAATAGTAAGCGAGTTTGTAAACCCGGAGGCCAAATGCTAGGTAATTTGATCTCCGGGCGGGATTACGAGGGTTACGTTACCTCATAAGTTTCACACCTCTTTTCTTTGCAAAGAAAACCGTTTTCAAGTTTCCTTTCCCATTCTCTTTACATTTTCCGCCCAGCGGCATATAATAAAACGTACAGAATATGTATGGTTGAAATGCAGCGAGCGGAAGAAGTACCTTTGGATTTTCCTGCAACAGAGAAAAAGCGCCATGGGTTGAGAGCGCTTTTGGCGGGCGCCGGAGGGAAATGCGTCCGTGATGCCGGAAAGAGACCGGCAGTGCAGGCGGGGGGAAGAAAACAGTATCCTCGCACGGCAGCCGCCGTTACCGGCAGCAACGAGATAGAAAACGGAGTGGAACCGCGGTTAAAAATCGCCTCCGTCCCTTTGGGGACGGGGGCGGTTTTTTATTGTTTTGGAAAGCAGGTGACAAGGGAAGTATGTTTGACCAGTTAAAAGCAGAGTTGGATTCCATCATGGAGCGGGACCCGGCCGCGCGAAGCCGGTGGGAGGTCTATTTCCTCTATTCGGGCTTCAAAGCGGTGCGTTCTTACCGCAAAGCGCACTGGTTTTATCAGCATGGGCATAAATTTATCGCGCGTTGGATCAGCCAGCGCGCCCGGCATAAGAC
>PPYE01486980.1_pt1 | contig 10240 bp, 10 predicted proteins | sample 1559881 | NCBI WGS metagenome assembly PPYE01 (sample SAMN08240022, study PRJNA423297) | Human gut metagenome, whole genome shotgun sequencing project.
CTTATATCATCACTTTGATACCGGCACTGTTTATGACATGTGTATGTTCTACTTATATATGTATTGCTCCTGAAGGATTGGGGCTTTCGCATGCAGTTTCCTATGGCGTTGGTATAGCGTGTGTAGTAGTTGCGGCAGTTTGGTTCTATATCTGGATAAGCAAGCAAAAAACAAGAAAATTATCAGAATGAAGAAAATAAGAAAATCGACAGGAGTTGCGCTTGCATTCCTTATTTATGTATCCGTAACAGCGGCTTATTTGTTGCCTCGTAATACGGAAGTCAGCCTGACAGAAAAAATAATTACGGTGGTGGTTTCTTATGTCATCGTCCTCCTTCTTTGGCTGGTGCTTCGAAAAAAGGAACAAATGCGTGAACGCCGCAAAAAAGACGAACAATCTATTCACTTAAAAAAATAAGTTTATGAAGAAATTAGCTTTGGTTCTTTGCTTATTAGCAGTCTCTTTTACTGCGCAGGCACAATTTGAGAAAGGAACGATGATTCTCAACCCTTCTGTGACAGGACTGGATTTTTCTTACAGTAAAAATGATGATGCCAAGTTTGGTATTGGTGCGCAAGCCGGTACATTTTTGGCAGATGGTTTTGCTTTGATGGTAAATATTGGAGCAGACTGGTCGCAACCGAAGGATACATATACACTAGGTACAGGAATGCGTTGTTATTTCAATACAACGGGGATTTATCTTGGGGGTGGTTTTGACTGGGAACGGGTCCGTTACAAGGGTGGTAGCCATAACAACGATTGGGGATTGGGCATTGAAGCTGGATATGCGTACTTTCTCTCCAAAACTGTAACGATCGAACCGGCAGTTTATTATAAATGGCGTTTTGATGATTCTGATAATTCACGTTTCGGTGTGAAGATAGGATTCGGATTCTACTTTTAATTAGCTGTAAATAGGAATTTATATTTCACCACAGAGGACACGGAGGACACAGAGGTTTACTATTTTTATTCACTATAGAATAACACAGAGTCTCACGTATTTATCGCTCTGTTTTACTTACGGAAAAAAGAGAGAAGAACTCTGTGTCCTCCGTGGCCTCTGTGGTGAACCCTAAAATTATCATTTATTAGCGGAGTTTTTCTTTTAAGAATTGTCCTGTATAACTTGCTCCGCAGGCGGCAACTTCTTCCGGAGTGCCCACTGCTACAATGTTTCCACCCTTATCTCCACCTTCCGGTCCGAGATCGATTACATAATCGGCACATTTGATGACATCCATATTATGTTCAATGATAACGATACTGTGTCCCCGGCGAATCAGTGCGTCGAAAGCATCCAGAAGTTTGCGAATATCATGGAAATGAAGTCCGGTAGTCGGCTCGTCAAAGATAAACATCGTCGGGTCGGCTTTCTCCTGGCTCAAATAGAATGCTAGTTTGACACGTTGGTTTTCACCACCGGAAAGAGTGGAAGACGACTGTCCTAATTTTATATATCCCAGTCCTACGTCCTGCAAAGGAAGTAACTTCTTCACAATTTTCTTTTGTCCATGTTCGTTAAAGAACTCAACCGCCTGATTAACGGTCATCTCTAACACATCGTAGATACTTTTATCGTTGAATTTCACTTCCAGCGTATCAGACTTGAACCGTTTTCCGTGACAAGATTCACACTCCAACACCAAGTCTGCCATAAATTGCATTTCTACAGTGATGGTTCCTTCTCCTTTACACTCTTCGCAACGTCCGCCTTCGCTATTGAAACTGAAGAATCCGGGGGTATATCCCATTTGTTTCGCCAAAGGCTGTTCGGACCATAGTTTGCGGATTTCGTCGTAAGCCTTGATGTAAGTACACCCGTAACAACTGTCATTACATTGAGAGGGATACGTACGTTTACTCCTTTCAGATTATTCTCACGTGCGCCTTTCAATTCTATATAGTTATTCCATGGCCGGCGATGCTTCGGAACGGGTATTTCATCTTCTCCTAAAAGATAACGTACCGTATAACTGTTGCTTCCCTTCTTTAAATCCTTCATATCTCCCTGGTAGACAACTTCTCCACCTAGGCGTCCGGCATTGGGACCTATGTCGATAATGTAATCGGCTGCACGGATAATTTCTTCATCGTGCTCTACCACCACTACCGTATTTCCTAATTGTTGCAGTTGACGCAACACATGGAGCAGACGGTCTGTGTCACGGCTATGCAGTCCGATACTTGGTTCATCGAGAATATAAAGACTACCTACAAGGCTACTTCCCAGCGAGGTTGCCAGATTGATACGCTGGCTCTCTCCACCCGATAAGCTCTGTGATAGGCAAATCTACCAGTTCGGAAATGTTTTTTCCACCCACTCGTACATATCCGGCTTCCGGTTTCAGGCGGGTGCCGTGGCATTTCGGGCAAAGCGTCTTTCCCCGGTAACGCGCCAGCATCACCCGGTATTGTATCTTATATTGATTCTCTTCCAGCATCTTGAAAAAATCATTGATGCCGTGGAAATATTGGTTGCCCTCCCAAAGTAACCTGCGTTGCGCGTCTGTCAACTCATAATAAGGAGTGAAAATGGGGAAGTCGAATTTCTCCGCATTATGAATTAATTCTTCTTTCCATTCACCCATCTTTTCGCCACGCCAGCATACGATAGCTCCTTCATACACCGATAATGAACGATCCGGAACGACTAAGTGCTCGTCGATGCCGATTACTTTGCCGAATCCTTCGCACGCCGGACAAGCGCCGATAGGCGAGTTGAATGAAAACATCTGGTCGTTCGGTTCTTCAAAGATGATGCCGTCCGCTTCGAATTTAGTGCTGAAAGTATGAAGTTTCGTAGTTCCATCCGATAGAAAAAAACGCAGCATACAGGTTCCGTCGCCTTCATACATGGCTGTTTCGGCAGAATCAGTCAGTGTGCCTTCCGGATAAGAAAGCATACAGTTGACGATGTCCTCTGTGGAGTGCTTCTTCACTTCCTGCCCGCTGATGGGACTATACGTTTTTCCCACCCGTGAATATAACAGGCGTAGATATTCGTAAATTTCAGTCGAGGTGCCCACGGTGGAACGGGGATTACGGCTGTTTACTTTTTGTTCGATGGCAATGGCGGGAGGAATCCCTTTGATAAAGTCACACTCCGGTTTGCTCATTCTCCCCAGGAACTGACGCGCGTAGCTGCTTAAGCTTTCTACGTAGCGGCGTTGTCCCTCTGCATAAAGGGTATCAAAAGCAAGTGATGATTTTCCCGAACCCGACAATCCGGTGATAACAACAAGTTTGTTGCGGGGAATATCTACATCGATGTTTTTTAGGTTGTTGACTCGTGCGCCTTTGATCGAAATATAGTTGTTTTCTGACATAAAATACTCCTTTTTTATGGTAGTCGGCAAAGTTAGCGAATTTATCGGGAGTTTGTATTATCTTTGCGTCACATTATTACGATTTAAGAATATTATGAAGCTGAAAAACTATCTTTTACTTTTAGCTCTTCTTCTGGTGGTAGGAGTGAGGGCGGGCAGACACCTTCTCCTATGTGGGACCCGATGCAGTTTATGATTGAAGAATGTCAGAAACGGAATATGGAGTTTCATGCCTGGATCAATCCTTATCGTGTGAAGACTTCATTAAAAAATAAGTTGGCACCGGAGCATATTTATCACCAGCATCCGGAATGGTTTGTTACTTATGGCGATCAGTTATATTTCGACCCGGCACTTCCTGAAAGTCGGGAATATATCTGTAAAATTGTGACCGATATTGTGTCCCGTTATGACGTGGACGCTATCCACATGGATGATTATTTCTATCCTTATCCGGTTAATGGATTAGATTTCCCGGATGATGCAAGTTTTGCCCGTTATGGTGGCGGTTTCACGAACAAGGCAGATTGGCGTCGTAGTAATGTGAATGTGTTGATAAAGAAGCTTCACGAAACGATTCGTGGCATCAAACCTTGGGTGAAGTTCGGTATAAGCCCGTTTGGTATCTATCGTAATCAGAAGAGTGATCCGTTGGGAAGTAACACTAATGGCTTGCAAAACTATGATGATCTTTATGCTGATGTACTGCTTTGGGCACGTGAAGGATGGATTGATTATAATATTCCGCAGGTTTACTGGGAAATCGGCCATAAAGCGGCTGACTATGAGACATTGGTGAAATGGTGGGCTACTCATTCGGAAAACCGGCCGTTGTTTATCGGTCAATCTGTGCCGAAGACTGTTCAGTTTGCCGATCCGCAGAATCCTTCTATCAATCAGCTTCCCCGTAAGATGGCTTTGCAACGTGCTTACCAGACAATTGGAGGTAGTTGTCAATGGTATGCGGCAGCCGTTGTTGAGAATCAGGGTAGATATCGTGATGCTTTAATCAGTGAATATCATAAGTATCCGGCTTTGGTTCCAGTCTTTGATTTTATGGATGATAAAGCTCCGGACAAGGTGCGTAAAATGAAAAAGGTATGGACGGAAGATGGTTATATCCTTTTCTGGACTGCTCCGAAAGCCGATACGGAGATGGATAAGGCTGTTCGATATGTAGTCTATCGCTTTGGCAGCAAAGAGAAGGTGGATTTGGACGATCCTTCACATATTGTAGCTATCACCCGCAATCCGTTTTACAAACTTCCTTATGAAACAGGAAAAACAAAATACCGTTATGTAGTGACTGCCTTAGACCGTTTACATAATGAATCGAAATCTGTAAGTAAGAAGATAAAACTGTAAAGGTATAGAATAAACAACGATAAAACGGTGAACACTCTGCAGAATGATGATGCAGTTTGTTCACCGTTTTTTGTTTATCGTTTTTTTTGTTTACTGTTCAGCCGCTCGTTATTAATAGAGCAGCAACCCCGCAATGCCGCAAGCGATAATCATTAATATCGGATTGGCTTTATATTTTCTCGTTCCGATGAAAGCAATTAGGAAGATAATGATACTGATAACGAATGAGTAAGTATCTTCAGTAGGCGAACCGAAGTTTTCTACATTCATTAGTACCAATGCGGCGGAAGCGAGTAATCCGACTACTGCCGGGCGTAATCCATTGAAAATAGATTCTACTACAGGGTGTTTCTGGTATTTCAGGAAGAACTTACTGATGGTCAGCATCAAAATAAAAGAGGGAAGGACCACAGCGAATGTCGCAATGACGGAACCCCAAACGCTCCCCGTAGAAGTAAACCCTACATAAGTAGCTGCATTAATACCAATAGGTCCTGGTGTCATCTGACTGATTGCGACAATATCAGTAAACTCTTGTGAACTTACCCATCCGTAGCGAGTCACGACCTCACCCTGAATCATGGAAAGCATGGCATAACCGCCACCGAAGCCAAAGAGCCCGATCTTGAAAAATGTATAGAATAACTGTAGGTAAATCATTTGATTAATAATTTATTATATAATAATTTTAGGCACGGATTCCACGGATTTCACGGCTTTTAGAATTATGAATCTATAAAACAACAGCGTTAATCCGTGCCTTCTCAACTCTCCATTCTCAACTCTCAACTTTTCTAAATTTCCCCCACAGGAAACCTCCTACACCGGCCGCAATAATAATCCAGATAGGGGAGAAGCCCAACAGCCAGATTAATAATTGTTCCCAATGCTGTGATAATACTTCCCCGGATTCCACGCAGCTTATATCCTATAAAGATAGAAATATTGACTGCCAAAATTCCCGGTGCGGATTGGGAGATAGCCAGCAGATCGATGAAATCTTCCTGCGCAATCCATTTCCGTTTGGTGACAATTTCATTTTCAATCAGTGGCACCATTGCATACCCTCCTCCAATGGTAAAGGCGCCTATTTTAAAAAAGATTCCAAATGCTTCGAGATAAATGTTCATTCTTTCTTTTCTCCTCCTTCCTTACTAACTGCTTTTTTCTCTTTGCCATATTGACTGGGACTTACATTATAATGCTTCTTAAATACTTCGCGGAAGTACTTGGCTTTTTGACGTTTGCAATGAATTTCCAGTCAATATCCTGTGAACAGTTGATGCAGTCTTCATCATGCTCTTCATCATCCAGATCCAGATTGGCGTATTTACTGCGCAGGAGTGCACGATTGGCTAGCAGATTGGCAACGTTTGCTTTCAATATACCAATGTTGAACGGTTTCACAACGTATTCATCCGCACCAATCTGGAGTCCTGAAAGAATATCCTTTTCATTATTCAAAGCTGTCAGCAGGATGACAGGAATGTGAGAAGTCTCGATATTATTCTTGATAGCCTGGCATAATTCATCCCCTCGCATTTCCGGCATCATAATGTCTGAAATGACCAGTTCCGGTTTGTATTCGGGAATAATCGTCAGTGCTTCTTTTCCATTGGAGCAGACCTGTACGACATATTCTTCAGATAACGTCTGTGACAGATAGTTGCGCAACTCATCGTTATCCTCTACAATCAAGATCCGGCGATGGTTTATATTCTCTTTTTTCTGTGCGTTCTCGTAAATTTCAGGTGATGGGGGTGGAACGTTGTCGACAACCTTTATTTCCTGACGCTGCTTGCTGGGAGTTGCCAAATGTGCTTTCCGGAAGCGCTTGCTGTCTTTAGGGAATGTTATTTTGATAACCGATCCCTGGTTTTCGATGCTTGACAGACATGAGTCAGATGTTTCTGAAACGAAAACCTGTACATTTCCATTTTCCGGAGTATATTTCAGTGCGTTCGAAATGATGTTCTTAAAGATAGATTCCATCTTTTCTTTATCAAACCATACGTTCATATACCTGAAATTACTTTCATAAGTGAAGTTGATGTGTTTAATGTTGGCGTACTGCTGAAATGCATTGAATATTTCATTCATAAACGTGTTTAGTTCATGCTCTGAAATATATAATTCGGAAGAGTATACGTCCGCTCTTTCAAAGTTGATAAGATTAGTGGTAAGACGTAATAGGGCATTTACGTTTCGTAATGCCGTATTCATGTTCGAAATACCTTCTTTACTCAACTCCTCTTTCTCGCGTAGTTCTTCCAAAGGTGCTTTGATAAGCGTCAATGGGGTACGGATATCATGTGCCGTATTGATAAAGAAGTGTATTTTCTCATCGGAGACTTTGTACTCTTAACGTATATTTGCCCGGCGCAAGATTGGTGTAACGAATCGTATTCTCGGTTCCGGGTTTGCTCCATTCATCATAAAAACCTTCTAGCCTCCAAGAATAAATGATGTTGGAAGGATAGTCATAATTGATGGAAGAAACCTGCAAAGAGAAAATATTCTGATTGTATTTTAACTTCAGTTCCTTTGTTTCATTGATGCTTGTTTTTAACGGAGAATCTTCATCATCCGGATAGATTGTCTGATAGAAAAGCTTGAAATCGCTGAAAATCATTTTAGAGGAATAACCTCTGGGTAATTTCATGTCCTTGTCAAACTCTACGGCTCCGTCCGAACTACCAAAAATGAATTTTTTATTTTTTCGTAACACACCCGACAGCGCATTGAAATGGGTGGTCATTAGTCCCATATCTTTGGTCCAGTTATGGAATTTCTTTTCTTCGGGATAGAAACTTGTCAGTCCGCTTTCTGTACTCATTATGATGTCTTTGTCCGCATCCGATAATATAGTGTAGATATTATTGGATATTAAAGCACAGTTTTCAGAGTGGTAATGAGTGAACAGTTTTTTGTTGACATCGTAAATCAATAGTCCCGACCCGCTGGTACCTATATATAATGAACCATTTTTTGCTTGATATAAAGAGTAAATATAGCTCGATTCTACCGGAAGTTTGATACGTTCAAATTTCCCGGATTCTTTATCTAAAAGGCACAGGCCGGCAGCACTACCGATCCACATGCTTTTTTCATCCTTCTCAACAATGGCGGTAATGGAATTTAATCCGTCATAAAACCGTACGTCCTGCGTTTTTAGATTGATGCGCTTGAGGTTATAGAACCCTCCGGACCAGATATAGCCCTGCATATCTGTACGGATATCACGTATATATTTATCCGGCCGCTTGTTACTGTGAGTGTACAAGGGCGGCATGAAATAGCTGACACTGAACGTCTTTTTATCTATCTGGTAAGCACCGGAAGAGTACCCGCCTGCCCAGATTATTCCGGGAGCTACTTCGCATACGGTAAGAAAGATATGGCTTTTATTACCTTGCGATTCTTCAAAAGAGCTAAGTACCGAACGCCATTGTCCGGTCTTTGAATTGAGGAAACTGATACCATTGTTCGTTGCGAACCATAAATCTCCGTCTCTGTCTTCGATAATGGCGTTCACCTGATCGTTGATTAAAGACTGTTTATTGCCAATGGAGTGTTTGATCCATTTGTAGCCGGTATAACGGTTGTTTTGTATGGTGATTCCGATGGGATAATTAGCCAGCCATACCCGTTCTTCATCATCTACAAAGATGTCATTGATACTGTTACCGTTCATGCCATTGTTACTGTTGTAATCAGCCACAATTTCAGGTGTTATCTGATAAGTGTCTACATCTATTTTGTGTACTCCTCCACCGTCGGTTGCTATCAGTAATTCCTTATCATTTAATGGTCTGAATCGTGTGATACTAATATCTTTCAAATTCTGTTCCGGACGTATAACAGATTTGGTATTCATATCGTAAATCATGATTCCCCGTAGAAAAGTTCCGATGAATAGTTTACGAATCTTTTTGTCGAAATATAAATCGATAATCTGGGCTTTCAGGCTCTCCAGCTTATCGCAATTGATAAGTTCCAATGCGTTATTTTCCAACTTGGCGTAATGAATACCCATTTCTGTGCCGATGAAGAAATGCGACTCGTCTATCTGTTCAATATCTGTGATCTCTTCACTGATATCGTTCTTTATATGGGTAACCAGTTGGGTCTCCGTGTTGTAGAGGAAGATTGTATCCTTATTACATAGCCAGATATGTTTGTTTTCGTCAAGCCAGGCATAGGTGATCGGATCCGGTTGTTCACTGAAGCTTTCCATCGGTAACTTATATACAAGATTGAAATAGTCGTGAATCTGGTCATACCGGAATACTTTACCTTTCTTTCCGATTTCCCATAAAACTCCTTCTTGGTCGATATAAAGCCAATTCAGATTTAACAGAGAGTTCACTTCTACGTCACCATCCATTAACTTATATCGTTTAAAGTCTTTTCCGTTGTATCGATCAATACCTTCGTGTGTAAGGAACCACATGTAGCCGGTTTTATCTTTTTGAATGCAGTAAACCCGCCGGTTACTTAACCCATCCTCCACTCCAATATATCGATACGTCTGTGCGACACAAGTTAGAGGAAACAATAAGATTAGAAAAAGCCATTTTTTCATACAAATAGGACTTTTAAGGGTTATTGAATCTTTAATGAGGGGGAAAGTTTGACAAAATTAAGAAGATTTTCCGATATTACAAAATTTTGAAGAAAGATAACAGCGTTCTTAAAATGAAAGAAAACAGACTATTTTATAGGTATTTATACATATTGTTTGTTTTCGGAATTTTGGTATCTGTAAAGGGGCTTTCAGTAGAGCGAAAAGTTGTGTGAAACAAGAGGCTGGCACTTTAAAATGTACCAGCCTCTGTAAATATAGAAATGATTTATTTCATTTTTGCTTCCACCCATTTGCGAGCGTTGACAAACGCTTCTATCCATGGAGTAACCTGATCGCTGTTCTTGCGGTCTGCCGGATAACAACCGTTTTGCCATGGGAAGATAGAACGTTCCAAGTGAGGCATGATAGCCAGATGGCGTCCGTCTGCACTAGCCAATGCTGCGATAGAATAATCGGAACCGTTCGGGTTGCCCGGATATTCATCATAGCTATACTTCGCTACTACATTGTATTTGTCTTCGTCATACGGCAAAGAGAATTTTCCTTCTCCGTGAGCTACCCAGATACCCAGTTTGCTTCCGCTCAAAGAGCCGAACATCACACTGCGGTTGGTCGGGATAGTAAGGCCGAGGAAGCGTGATTCGAACTTGTGCGAATTGTTATGCAACATCTTGCCTTTCTTCTTCAGTTCCGGGTTGATAAGGTCGAGTTCCATCATCAACTGGCAACCGTTGCAGACACCTAATGACAATGTATCTTCGCGTGCATAATATTTATCCAATGCTTCCTTAGCTTTCGGGTTGAACAAGAATGCGCCTGCCCATCCTTTAGCAGAACCCAAAACATCGGAATTAGAGAAACCACCGCAGTAAACAATCATGTTTACGTCTTCCAGTGTTTCGCGTCCGCTGATGAGGTCGGTCATTGTAACGTCTTTTACGTCGAAACCTGCCA
>PPYE01662602.1_pt1 | contig 10240 bp, 8 predicted proteins | sample 1559881 | NCBI WGS metagenome assembly PPYE01 (sample SAMN08240022, study PRJNA423297) | Human gut metagenome, whole genome shotgun sequencing project.
GTACAATATGTTTCATGCAAATTCCTCCCTGTGGTTTGTCGTGCTTTTATTATCACCTGCTGCCGGAAAAAAGTCAAGCCGCCCATAAGCGGAACAGGAATCTCCTATCGCCGATGGCGATTTTCCATGGATTTTGCATGTCACGGTTCAGCAGAGCTGAACTGCTGCATCGTGCGGAACCATTCAGAAGGCTGAATGGTTCCGCAGTCAGAGGTGAGTTGTAGAATGAATGAGAAGGAAAAGAAAAACGAGCAGAAAAATACCGTAGTGGAAGCAATGCTCCGTGCCAGAGAAAAGGAAATGCAGCAGCCTCCAACGGAGGAAGAACTCCCGGGTCTTACCCCGGAGGAATACGATGATATGTATCTGAAGATTGTTGGAAGGCTGAAGGCGGAAGGGCTGCTCAGGAAGGAAGACATGGAGGACGGCGGGTCAGAGATGGAAGATACCGGAAAAGAAGGCGTCTTCAGAAAAGAAAACGTCTCCGGAACCATGTCGTCCGGGGAAGTGTCCGAGGAGAAGAGGACGGAGCCTGAGACGGCGGAGAAAATCCCGGCAGAGAAAGAACAGACCAGGGAAGAAGAGATACGAAAAGAACCGGTCAGCCGCCGCCCGGCAAAAATCCGCCGCTTCCGGCAAAGAGCCGCGAAAGCCGCCTGCGTATGCCTGGTGGCTGCGGCCGCGATGTTCGGACTCTCCATGACCAGCGAAGCCAACCGCCTGCGGCTGCTCCAGACGGCGAATGAAGTGCTGGGGACAGGGGATTTGCTGAATGCGGATAATGGAGATGATCGAGCAATGTCTGCGGGAAGTGAGGATGAAGCGAGACAGGAGATTGCGGATACGTTAAATGTTGAAGTGCCAGAATTTTTGTATTTGCCGGAAGGGATGGAGTATAAGTCGTGTGAAATGGTCGAACAGGTAGGTTACGCTAAAATTCGATATTCATATGAACAGGGCTTTCTTTTTTTGGAAATATCAAACAGTTTATCGGATATGTCACAGGGAAGCATCAAGCAAAATCAGGAAGACGAGGATGCGGCGGAAGAAATCGAGACATTAAGCGGAAAAATGAACTTTGTGATCAAGAATACGGAAGAAGGGAAAGAACTGTATACGGCAAGCTGGGAGTATAAAAATGTCTCTTATGTGTTCGGCGGAGAGGTCTCCAGGGAGGAATTAGTGGAAATTTTAAAAAATATTTCATTTTCTATGTAACATTTTGCGTTCTCAACCGTATTACATTATGTAGTGTAAAAAATGGAAGGAAGGAGGGAACGTGAAAAAGTCATTTTGGAAATGGGGCTGTATGCTGGCGGTGTTTGTAGGTGTCCTTACATTATCCCTGAACGGGAAGACTGTTTACGCGGAGGAGCCGCAGTATCTTGGAAAGGTTGTAGACGGATCGGTGCTGACCGACGCGGACGAGGCGGAAGATTTTCAGCAGACCAGGCTGAGAAACAGCTATCTGTACAACGGATTTATCAAGATCACAAACAATGGAAACGGCGTCGTCGGCATCGGCGGCAGTACCAGCTGTTATGTGACCTGTGATGTGGTGAAGCTGAACCTGTACCTGGAGCGTTCGAAAGGTGATTCCAATTTCAGCAGTTATAAGAGTTTCACCTATACAACATACAATGACAGTACACTCACCAGAGGTATGAACTACGCTGTGGAAAAAGGCTACTACTACCGTCTCCGGGGCTATCACTACGCGTCCAAAGACGGAAAAGCAGAAAACCTGATTTCCCGTACCAACGGCATTTACATCGGCTGACCATCGCCCCATACCGGTCGGATATGATCCTTTCGGGTTCTCTCGGTCCTATCCGATATAAATGAAAAAGCCAGAGAGAACCAGGCGATGAATCCTGCAAAACCAAACGCTTAACACTACATTGCAGCGAGGAATCCAATTCCAAACAATCAAATCAAAAAAATACGAAAGAAAGAACCAAAATGTATCCAGAACATGTGCGGGCTCTCCGCCAGGGTTTTCATATCCAAACTCAATGAACGAAAACGTAGGAAAGTCAGTAGCCCGAGATCATGGATTAGGATAGGTTGTTTTTTTGTAGCAGTTCCGGCAGATCGAGTAGCCGGGACAAAATTTGTCGGTGTCAGGAAAAGGCATTGTGCAGGAGCAGCGGGCCAACCTGCTTCTGCGCAGATATCGCATAAAATGAGAAGATCCGGAGACCCCACGATGGAAGCGAGTCTGAACGCCATCCTGAAAACACAGCGAAGCTGTCATGCTATATCATTCCGGTCAGCATGGCAGCTTCGTTTTGTATATAAAATACTCCATCTTACTATGTACGTGTTTTCTGATTCATGTTATATTTTTATATAAGAAGGAGAAATTTAGTTATACGGTGTTACTTAGTGAATGTATTTCATCCATCGAACAATGAAAGGATGTGTAGCTATGCCATTGCCGCGGCAGAATAAAGAATATACTGTGGATGACATCTATGCCCTGCCTGCCGGGCAGCGGGCGGAACTGATTGACGGACAGATGTATAGGATGGCGCCGCCGGGCAGGAAACATCAGCGGATCGTGCTGGAGCTTTCCACCATCATCAACAACTATATGAAAAGAAAAGGCGGCGCCTGCGAGGTGGATATCGCGCCGTTTGCGGTTTTCCTGAATGCAGATGACAAAAACTATGTTGAGCCGGATATCAGTGTGATATGTGACAGAGACAAACTTACAGACAAAGGCTGTACAGGTGCGCCGGACTGGATTATAGAGGTTGTGTCTCCGGGAAGCAGACGGATGGACTACTATACCAAACTGTTCAAGTACCGAACCGCCGGTGTCCGCGAATATTGGATTGTTGATCCGGAGAAAAACCGGATTCTTGTTTACAACTTCGAGTCTGAGGATACAGGAGATTATACGTTCTCGGAAACTGTGAAGGCAGGAATTTATCATGATCTGGAAATTGATTTCCGTTCCATCGAACTTTAAATGAAAAAGTGTTGTTCTGTAACCGTTCCGCTGTCGGAGCGGTTACGTTGCTTTTTACACCTTTCTCTTTATAAAAACTTCACAATAAATTATCAGAAAACAAATCAAAAATCTATACATTTCCTAAATTCTCGTATATAATTATAATAGATGACAAAAAAGCAGCATTACAGGTGATTGTTCAGTCAGGTCTGCGCATTTACTGCGCAGACCGTATGTAAACATAGTGCCTGTGGGCATCCGCTCCATTGCGAGGCGATTTTGCATGGGCGGATGCCGTAACAGTTCAGCAACTGTTGGCGTTACAGGTAACCGTTCAGCTGTCTGGACGGTTGCGCGTTATATCAGATTCAGACCAAAGGGGGCTTGAAGCATGCGTATCACATTTTTGGGGGCAACACATGAGGTAACCGGCAGCTGCTATTACATCGAGGCAGCCGGGAAAAAGTTTCTGGTAGACTGCGGAATGGAACAGGGACCGAATCTGTATCAAAACAGTCCGCTGCCAGTCCCGCCGTCCCAGCTGGATTTTGTATTGATCACACATGCACACATTGACCATTCCGGAAATCTTCCTATGATATATGCACACGGTTTCCGGGGAGATGTATACATGACCGACGCGACTGTGGATCTGTGCAACATCATGCTCCGCGACAGCGCGCACATCCAGATGTCCGAGGCAGAGTGGAAGAACCGCAGAAACCGCCGTGCGGGCAAGGAGGAATACGTTCCGCCTTATACGATGGAAGATGCCTTGGGCGTGATCCAGCGTCTGGTGGGATTTCCCTATGATCACAGAGTGGAACTTGCCGACGGCATCAAGGTGCGGTTTGTAGACGCGGGACATCTGCTCGGTTCTGCCAGCATCGAGCTATGGCTCACAGAAGACGGAATAACGAAAAAACTGGTCTTCTCAGGAGATATCGGAAACGACAATCAGCCGCTGATCAACAATCCTCATTATATTAATGAAGCGGATTATGTGATCATGGAATCCACCTACGGGGATCGCAGCCACGGCGAACGTCCGGATTATGTGGCGGAGCTGGCGCGGATCATCCAGGAGACCTTTGATAAGGGAGGCAACGTCGTCATTCCGTCCTTCGCCGTGGGCAGGACGCAGGAGATGCTGTACTTCATCCGGGAGATCAAGGAGCGCAGGCTGGTGCAGGGATACGGAAATTTCCCTGTCTATGTGGATAGTCCGCTTGCCGTGGAAGCGACGAACATCTTCAAGGAACATGAAACGGAATGCTACGACTCGGCGGCTGCCGAACTGCTGGCGCAGGGAATCAATCCCATCCAGTTTCCGGGTCTGAAGCTTTCCATTACCTCTGATGAATCCAAGGCGATCAATCTTCACGAGGAACCGAAGGTTATCATCTCTGCCAGCGGCATGTGCGATGCCGGACGTATCAAGCATCATCTGAAACATAACCTGTGGAGAAAAGAGTGTACGATTCTGTTCGTAGGATATCAGGCGGCGGGAACTCTGGGACGCCATCTTCTTTCGGGAGCAGAGGACGCGAAGATTCTCGGTGAGGATGTTCATGTCAATGCAAAGATCTGCCAGCTTCCCGGTGTCAGCGGCCATGCGGACAACGAAGGGCTGATGCGCTGGGCAGGAAACTTTAAGGTAAGGCCGGAGCAGGTGTTTGTCACTCACGGTGAAGATAAGGTTACGGAACTTTTTGCCGCACGGCTGAGAAATGAACTGGGTTACCCGGCGGACGCGCCGTTTTCCGGCACCGTTTATGACCTGGCTCATGGAGTTTATCTTGAACGTACCAGAGGAATTCCGTATGAGAAAAAAGTTACTTCCACTTCCATCCGCGGAACCGGAAATCCTGTCTTTGACCGTCTGCTTGCGGCAGGCCAGAGGCTGCTGGCTGTGATCCAGAGGAATAAGGGCGGAGCCAATAAGGATCTGTCCAAGTTTGCGGATCAGATCAACAGTCTTTGTGATAAATGGGACAGATAGGCAGAAAACGAAATAGAAAAAAGCAGGATAAATTGCAAGATAGATAACAAAATAAATAGCAAGGGAAAGAATGAAAAAGAACGCTGCCATTTTCAAAAACAATCGTCTCCTTCGATTTCAAAAAGGGGAAAAGGTACTTGAAAATAACAGCGTTCTTTTTGAGGATGGCGGAAGGGAACGTATCCTCCCGGCTTTACTGTTTTGCAGCCTCCAGCGCTCTTGCCAGCTGATCCGGACATGAAGTTCCGCGTCCGTTGCAGTCTGTGCCTTTCAGACGTTTGATCACTTCGTCTGCATCCATGCCTTCCACCAGAGAAGCGATGCCCTTGGTGTTGCCGTTGCATCCGCCGACAAACTGTACGTTGTGCAGCTTATTGTCTTCGGTGATCTCGAATAAGATTTTGCGGGAACAGGTACCTTTTGTTGTGTATTCCATGTTTGGTTGCCTCCTTTGCGTACTTCATTTAACATTTTTCTCCGGTATTATAACACGGAAAAGAAAAATATACCATAATTTCAAGAGATATGTTAAGATTATCCTGTGAAAAAGCGGTGATAACTGTTCCGCCGGCTGAAGGACTGCATGTTTAGCCTGCGGCTTTTGACCGCAGCGTTCAGAAACCGCGGGAACCGCAGCAGAGAAAGGAAGAAAAAGACATGAACAGAATAGGAATTATCGGGGCAATGGAGATTGAGGTTGCCAGATTAAAGGAAATGATGACAGACGTTACCGTGACAAAAAAAGCATCCATGGAATTCAACCAGGGACTGCTCAACGGAAAGCCGGTGGTTGTGGTACAGTGCGGCATCGGCAAGGTGAATGCTGGAATCTGTACGCAGATCCTGGTGGACGATTTTCAGGTGGATGCGGTGATCAACACCGGTGTTGCCGGTTCCCTGAGAAAAGAGATCAACATCGGGGATATCGTGATTTCCACAGACGCCGTTCACCATGATATGGATGTCCGTGCGCTGGGTTACAAGAAGGGACAGATCCCGCAGATCGACGTATTCGCGTTCCCTGCGGATGAGACGATGCAGAAAGTCGCGGCGGAGGCATGCCGGGAGGTCAATCCGGAGATCCAGGTATTTTCTGGACGTGTGCTCAGCGGGGATCAGTTTATCTCCGATCATGGCGTAAAGAGCGTGCTTGTGGACGAGCTGGACGGCTTCTGCACGGAGATGGAAGGGGCGGCTATCGCCCAGGCGGCTTATCTGAACCACATCCCCTATGTGATCCTGCGGGCGATCTCCGACAAGGCGGACGACAGCGCAACGATGGATTATCCGGAATTTGAGAGAAAAGCGGCGCAGCATTGTGTCAATCTGACACAGGAAATGGTGAAACGTTTGTAAAACCGCCGGTTTGCAGAAAGAACGGATTCTTTTTCAGAGAATTTGACGAACGATTTTTATTTTCAAATCCATATTTGCAGGCTTATAATGTTCCCATGCCAGGCCGGGCAAAAAAATAAAAAATAGGGGGCAAAAAAATGCTGCAGACATGCATGAATCAGAATCTGTTCTTGTACGCAATGATAGCAGCAGGCATCGCAGGAGTATGGTGTCTGTTCTGGAGCAACCATTTTTACAGCAAGGCGATCAAAGACCTGAAACGGCTGGACAAGCCTAAACTGAAATGGACCAGCCAGCTTTTGCGGACGGTCAGGGAACGGAAGGAGCCGATTGCCAATATGGGCGCGTTCCTGCGCAGCCAGATGGCGGGAGGACGGAGCGCCGGCATCGGGGTGCAGGCCCTGAAAGCGGGGAGTCAGAATGCGGCGGCGGTCACTTTTGCGATCCTGGCATTCAGTATTCTTGTGATGTATCTCTATGAGTATGAGACGTATCTCTGGGTTCAGTATGCAGTGGCAGGAGGCGTGATCATCTGCGGGCTTCTGCTTTTACGGATAAATTTTGATTTCTCCGGGAAAGAGGAAATCCTGCTGGACGGATGGACCGATTACCTGGAAAATCAGATGCAGCTCGGTGTACAGCCTGCTGAGGTACCTGCAGCGGCTGAGGAGAACAGGAAAAAGAAAACGGCGGCTCAGCGAAGGGAGGCTGTCCGGGAGATGAAAGAGGAAGAGCAGATCAGCCAGGTGCGGGAGGGTATCCGCCAGACCGCCGCGGCTGACAGCCGTTTCTCCGGGATGCTCACGCCGGAGGAAGAGAAGCTGATGCGGGAGATCATCCGGGAGTATATGAAATAAAAGATCCGAAATCTTTCAGAATTTTGGAACTCGAAATTTTATGGTTCTGAGACTTGATAAAAAAGAGTGAATTTGCTACACTTATTCATATAGATTTGTCATTGTTCACAGCTGTTCCGTTCCTCTGAAGAAGACGGAACAGTTAAAATAAAATCATGCAAAGGAGTAAAGTGTTATGGGAGCAAAAGTAACATTTGATTATTCAAAAGCGGCAGAATTTATCCGTGAAAATGAAATGGCGTCTTTCGAGCAGATCGCCAATTCCGCAAAAGAAGTCCTGGTATCCAGAAGCGGACAGGGCAACGATTTCCTCGGATGGATCGATCTGCCGGTGGATTATGATAAAGAGGAGTTTGCGCGCATCAAGGAAGCGGCAAAACAGATCCAGAGCGATTCTGAAGTCCTGCTGGTGATCGGTATCGGCGGTTCTTATCTGGGCGCGCGCGCGGCGATCGAATTTCTCCGTCATGGCTTCTACAATAACATTACAAAGGAGCAGAGAAAGACTCCGGAGATTTATTTCGTTGGAAACAGCATTTCCAGCAGCTATATCCAGGGACTGATCGACGTGATCGGCGACCGTGATTTCTCCATCAACATGATCTCCAAATCCGGAACCACCACAGAGCCGGCAATCGCGTTCCGCGTATTCAAAGAGATCCTGGAGAAAAAATATGGCAAGGAAGGCGCGGCGAAACGTATCTATGCTACTACAGACAAGGCAAAGGGAGCCCTGAAGCATGTAGCGGATGAAGAGGGATACGCAACGTTCGTAGTGCCGGATGATGTGGGAGGACGTTTCTCCGTTCTGACAGCGGTAGGTCTTCTTCCGATCGCGGTATCCGGCGCAGACATCGACCAGCTGATGGCAGGCGCAGCTTCCGGAAGAGAGCTTGCTCTGAATACTCCGTTTGCAGAAAATGATGCGATGAAATATGCGGCAGTCCGCAATATCCTGCACCGCAAGGGCAAAGCGGTGGAAATCCTGTGCAACTATGAGCCGAGCCTCCACTATGTATCTGAGTGGTGGAAACAGCTGTTCGGCGAGAGCGAGGGCAAGGATCAGAAAGGAATCTTCCCGGCTTCCGTAGACCTGACCACAGATCTTCATTCCATGGGACAGTTTATTCAGGATGGTTCCAGAATTATGTTTGAAACCGTTATGAATGTGGAGAAATCCCGTGTGGAATTGACCATCGGCGAGGAGCCGGTAGATCTGGACGGGCTGAACTATCTGGCAGGAAAGACCATTGATTTCGTAAATAAGAGCGCAATGAATGGAACTATTCTGGCGCATACCGATGGAAATGTGCCGAACCTGATGGTAAATATTCCGGAGCAGAATGAGTTCTATCTTGGACAATTGTTCTACTTCTTCGAGTTTGCGTGCGGAGTCAGCGGTTATGTATCCGGCGTCAATCCGTTCAACCAGCCGGGCGTTGAGAGTTATAAGAAGAATATGTTCGCTCTGCTTGGAAAACCAGGCTATGAGGAAGAGCGCGAAAAATTGATGAAGAGACTGTAATTCCGATACACGAAAAGAGACATCCTCGGAAACAGGCATGTGCATAGAAGGCAGGGGAAGCAGATGAAAAGGCGGAAGACCCCGATATGGGAACGATGGAACGCAGTCTCCTGCCTGGAGAGCACATGGACACATAGAATTGAATAAAATATGAAAGAACAGCTTGGAATTTTTTCTGGGCTGTTTTTTCTATATTTGCCGAAGACAATTTTCAAATACGCTCTAGAAGTTTTTTGGGACAGATGGTAAAATGACAGAGAAAAGACAGAAAAAAACATGGGAGGCAAAAACGATGAATTTTTTTGAGAAACAGGGGGATGCCCTGCTGTTCCGCCAGAATGGCGAGACGGTAAAAGTAGAACCGTGGATGGCAGGCAGCCTGAGAGTCCGCGCGGGACTGCTCAGCGATCTGGAGCAGGGCAGCGTTGCCCTCCTTCCGAAGGAGGAGACTCCGGTCAAAATCGAAATCGAAGAGAGGAAGGCGGTGATCACCAACGGAAAAATCACCGCGGTCATGGAGGTACAGCCCTGGGGGAATGCGCTGCAGATGACGTTCCGCAACCAGAAGGGGGAAGTGCTCCTGAAGGAAATTTCCAATGGCGGCGCGCTGTCTCTGAGAGCGAGGCATTACAAGACACTTCCGGGAGGAAACTTCCACCTGAAAGCGAGCTTTGTCTCAGATCCGGAGGAGAAGATTTACGGCATGGGACAGTATCAGCAGGAGCGGATGAACCTGAAAGGCTGCAACCTGGAACTGGCACACAGAAATTCCCAGGCGAGTATCCCGTTCTATGTGTCCAGCCTCGGTTATGGATTCCTGTGGCACAATGCGGCGATCGGAGAGGTGCATTTCGGGACCAATACCACGGAGTGGGTGGCAGAAAGCACAAAACAGCTGGACTACTGGATCACAGCCGGGAACAATCCACAGGAGATTGAGGAAAAATACACGCTGGCGACAGGAAGAGTCCCGATGATGCCGGAGTACGGACTTGGCTTCTGGCAGTGCAAACTGCGCTATTACAATCAGGAGCAGGTTCTGGACATTGCCCGGGAGTACAAGAAGAGAAACATCCCGCTGGATGTGCTGGTCATCGACTATTATCACTGGCCGCGCTGCGGCGACTACCGCTTTGATGAAGAATACTTCCCGGATCCGGAGGCGATGGTAAAGGAACTGAAGGAAATGGGGATCGAGACGATGGTTTCCATCTGGCCGCAGATCGACTGGCGGAGCGAAAACTATGAGGAGATGAAGCAGCAGGGGCTCCTGGTCAAGGCAAACTCCGGTGTGGACGTGCAGATGGTCTTCCATGGCAACAACGTCTTTCTGGACGCGACCAATCCGCGCACCAGAAAGTATGTGTGGGAAAAGATCAAGAAGAATTACGCAGACATGGGGATCAGAACCTTCTGGCTGGATGAGGCGGAACCGGAATTCACCACTTATGACTTTGAGAGTTACCGGTATTTTGCAGGCCCTGTGGCAGAGGTGGGAAATATTTATCCGAGAGAGTATGCCCGTATGTTCTACGAAGGAC
>PPYE01412176.1_pt1 | contig 10239 bp, 9 predicted proteins | sample 1559881 | NCBI WGS metagenome assembly PPYE01 (sample SAMN08240022, study PRJNA423297) | Human gut metagenome, whole genome shotgun sequencing project.
TACAGCTTAAACAATGAGAGGATTAAGTCCCAACTGGTTGTTGGGTACTGAAACCCTACACTTATATATTAGGAGGAGGTAATTTCAAAGAATGGAGATGGCTATGAGAAAGAAGATAAGAAGGATTTTTACAATTCTGGGAACAACAGCACTGATTTTTACATTAACAGCCTGCGGGAACCGCATGGATACCATGCAGCCTGCTGCTTCCTATGTTGCAGACTTTTTTGATATTCCAGATACAGTGACAGGAATCGAAAGACTTCTGATCAAAGATGATATGGCCTATATGTGCTGTCTGGAGGAAGATGGTACGTCCTATTTGGCAGCAATGGACATTGGTGACGGCAGGTTTTTGAGACAGAATCTGAATGTGGATTCTTCTGTCTCGCTTCTGGATTTTGGCTTTGCCCCGGATAACAGTATCTGGACGGTTTGCTTGGAGGAGGCAGGCGGTTATAGTTTAAGGAAATTTGACAACAGTGGTTCACCGGTTCAATCGGTTGACCTGGCAGGTGTAATGGACACCTCGGTCCTATCGGCAGCTGGAAGGGATCTGTTCCTTAGCATTGATGGAGAGGGGAATATCTGTGTGGCTGTTAAAGGCGGAAATACGTTGGTCTATCTGTTTGACAATAACGGCCGTTTCTTATTTTCTCTTGATTATGAGGGAAATCTTATGACAACCACAACGACTGCCGGGGGACAGATTGGTATCTGTGCGACTTCCTCGGACCGTATGAACCATGACCTGCTTACAGTGGACATGGAAAGCCAGGATTGGAGTAAAGACAAAATCCATCTGGGCGCAGCAGCAGGGCTGTACGGAGGAGTGAACAAAGATTTCTATCGGTTTGATTCTTCCGTTTTGTATGGGTATGCTGCGGGCGGGCAGGAGGGTATTCCTGTTTTTAACTGGTCGGATATGGGACTTGGCACATCGGAAGTTCATATTGGAGAATGCACGGACGGGCGTTTTGTGGTCCTGGCAGCCTCATCCAATCAGACTGGGGTATTATCGTATGAAATGGCGGTGCTGACCGAGGGTGTGGATGAGAGGGAGATTTTGAGTATGGTGAGCCTGACCGCGACTCCTGGCCTTGTCCAGGCTGTATCCGATTTTAACAAAACAAACGACAGGTATAAGGTTGAGCTGACAGAGTATTTTCCGTATGCACAAGATGTGTCCAACGAGGAATGGGATAATGCCATTTTGAATCTTAATACACGGATCATCTCTGGCGATATGCCGGATATCCTGGATATGAGTAATTTGCCTGTACAGATTTATCAAAGCAAAGGGCTTTTGGAAGACCTCTATCCATATATGGAACATGATCCGGAAATCCGTACAGAGGATTATTTTGAAAATATCTTTGATGCTATCAGCCTGGATGGAAAGTTACCTTATCTTACGGACGGAGTAGCCATATCCACTATGCTGACCGGCGCAGATATTGTGGATGGAAACAATGGCTGGACCATTCAGGATCTGGAAAAGGTCCTTGATACCTACGGAGCCAATTCCATAAACAATCTGTCAGGAGCTTCCTTCCTGAAAGTTATGCTTCAGACAGATGGCAGTTTCATTGACTGGAGCCTGGGCAAGTGCTCTTTTGATTCGCTTGAATTTGTAAAGATGCTGGAATTCGCCGGTAAAATACAGGAAAGCAGGCAGAACGGCTTCGAAGGAATGGAGATGAGCGATACCTATGCAGCCGCCTATGAAGCTGTGCTGAGCGTTTACCACATCACCCAGTACAGAAATTACTACAACGGGAACCTGAAGTTTATTGGACTTCCCGGAGGCGGCGGTGAGTACCATGTAATCAAACCTGAAGTGAAGGTTGGAATCTCCTCGTCCAGCCCCCGGAAGGAAAGGGCATGGGAATTTGTCAGAACACTATTGACAGAGGAGCATCAGATGTCCTGTATAAGTATTCCGATTCATCAGAGGGCGTTTGATAAGGTCATGCAGGCGGCAGTGGATGGAAAATCTGTCTGGACGTGGATTTACGAAGATGGTAAGGCAACAAAAGAAGATGTGGAGCTGACAAAGCAGCTTTTAAGCAGCGCAGCCTATGTGGAGAATGACAATCAGACACTGGAATCACTGATATTGGAGGAGGCCCGGGAATATTTTTCAGGGGTCAGGAGCGCCCTGGAAGCGGCTGAAAGAATTCAGAGCCGGGCCAGTCTTTATATCAAGGAACAAATGTAAAAATTTTATATGCAAAGGAAAGGATCCAAAACTATGAAAAGGCAGCTTATGAAAAGAGGAATGATGGGGATATATGCAGCTACCTGCGCGGGGATGCTTTTGGTTACCGGCTGTGCAGGTACAGAGACAAATGTAAAAACGGAAACAGTAAGAATTGAAGCGACAGAGAGACAGGAAAGTAATCCTGTAAATACTGCCAGTAAGGAGGAGAATGTGGAAGTGCCTGAAAAGCAGGAGGAAGCGGTCCAAAATGATTTGCCTCTGCAAATTCAGGATGATGCCGGGAATGGGGACTTAGATACAATGGATACGTTTGCAGATGCGAATGATATGATGAAATCTGCTGATTTGAGCGGCACAGCCGGTGAATGCTCGGATACCGGGTGCGTGATTAATACATCACCCTTTGCGGACGGCACTTCATCCTCCGGTGATGGAGGCAGCATGACGGTTATTTATTCAGAAGACACAGTATTTCAAAAGGGAACCGTAAAATCCGATGGCAGTAGCTATTCTTTGGAGGACAGTGAAAAAGACAGGATAGGGGAAAATGATTTTGTACTGTGTTTCGGGAAACAGCAGGCAGACGGCTCTTACCTGGCAGACAGAATCATTATGATTGTATTCAATTAACCTGATAGGAGATGATACAGCTATGCGCTTACATATTGGGGAAAAAATCAAACAACAAAAGGCCATGCTTATTTCCGGAAAGAAATACAGGCCCCTCATAGAAGACCGTGTGCAGCGCATGGCTGTATATCTTATGATTGGATTTTTTGCATTCATGTTTATTTGCACAATCATTTCCCGTGCCTCCCATTCTTTTACAACTGCCCATGTTTCAGTATCTTCCATGACAAGCAAAACGTTAATGAACAGGGCTGAAATGGAAGGGGTTATCCATGCAGCAGCGGAGAAGGGAATCAGCCTTCCGGATGGCCTTAAGGTCGTGTCCGTCAATGCAGGGGAGGGCAAACCGGTAGACAAAGGCGAAGCACTGATGGAATTTGATATACCTTCCGTAGAAGAACAGATTAAGAAACTGGAGGATGAAATCCATATCCTTAACCTGAGAATCAATCTTTCAAAAAACAATGGCGGCAATGATGTGATTGAGGCACAGCGTACGCTTGTGGATGCCCAGAAAGCGTATGAGCGCATTGCTGCGAAGTATGCCAGGACAGATATACGATTAAAAGAAGATTACACAAAACTTGAAGAAACACTGGCAGATGCGGAAAAGAATCTTATTAAGAAGGCAGAAGCGCTTGTGAAAGAAGCGAGGGAAAACCTGGAAAACGTAAGGGAGGACGCAGAGGACGCCATCCGTGCAGCAGAACAGGCGCTGGATGAGGAATCAGAAAATCTTGATGATTCAGAGGATGGTTATCAGCAGGCTTTAGAAACGTATGAACAGGCAAAAGATGAACTAAATATGGCAAAGCAGAGGGTCAGCGAAATTGAGGAAGCAATTGCAGGAAAGCAGCCGGATGATGCCACGGATTATACGGAGGAGCTGAAGGAGGCAAAGGAAGAACTCTCCGCTGCACAAAAGGCATTTAACCAGGCTAAAAAAGAACTTTCAAAAGCAGACTATACCTCATCGTCCTATGACAGGGCAGACGATAACCTGGACTCCATCAAGAGACGCTGGAGACATAAAACTGAAAAAGCCAAAGATGCTCTTTATGAAGCAGAAACAGTGCTGGAAGCGGTCAGGGAAGGAAAAGATTTTTCAACTGAGTCTGCAGTCAGTGAGGCTCAGGCTGCCATTGATGCTGCAAGAGAAGCATTAAACCGTGCCCGGCGTGAGTCTGAGGATAACCAATATTCTGAGGAGGAAGAACTCTATGCGGCAGGAAGGGCAATTGAGACCGCGCAGGCAACACTGGAGGATGCCCGGAGACAGGCTGATGTATTGCAGAAGGAAGATGAGATTGACAGGCTTACCTATGAATCTGAGCGGTCAGATAAGGAGAAATCCCGTGCCGCACTGCAGGAAATTTTGGATAATGGGGGATGCCTTTTGGCCCCGGCCCCTGGAACGGTGGTGATGACGCTGGAACGTGGGGATAAAACAAAGGAGGGGGAAGATGCAGTCATACTTTCCTGTGCTGACAGAGGATTTGTTTTTGAAGGAAAACTGGATAAAGATTCAGCACGCCGCTTTTCAGCCGGGGATAAGGGGGAGCTTCATTACAAATTGGATGGAAGCTCACAAAAAACAGATGTGGAGATTCATTCCATCAGCACGCCGGATGAGTCGGACCAGGTTTTAGTAACTGCGGTTCTGCCGGAAGGAAGTTATTCTTCCGGTATGCCGGCGCAGCTTTTTCTGAGCAGAAAAAGCGAGACGTATCAAAATTGTATTCCTCTTACCGCACTCAGAAGTGATTCCGGCGGAGACCACATTTTCGTACTCCGCAGACAAAGCTCCGTACTGGGAACAGAATGGGTCATTGCAAGGGTAGATATAACAGTCAAGGAAAGGGACAGTCAGACGATGTATGTTGAGGGCGCGCTTACTTATTCGGATCAGGTAGTCATAAACTCGAACAAGATCATATCGGAAGGAGACAGGGTCCGCATTGAAAATTGACAGGTTTGCCCATTACTGGGCGTTGGCAATATCAGCATTACTGGCAGCAGTTCTTTGGTGCTTTGCCTGTTCCTTCTATAGTACGGCCATCAGTCACTGTACAAGTGTAAGCATTAAATGGGAAACGAGCGGTGTCAGCCCCTCAGAGCTTATCAGGCAGCAGACGTATGCAAGGCAGGATGGAGCAGGATACCAGCCCGAGGCCACCTTATGGCAGACATACCCGGAACAGGAGATAATGGCTTCCGATAATAAGAAAATGAATGTAAATGTTGTTACTGTCTTTGGAGACTGTGGGGATATATCATCCTCCATGCTGATTGCCGGTGCTTATCCGGCCAGATCGGATGCGTCCGGATGTGCAGTCAGTAACGGCCTGGCATTTTCCTTGTGGGGAAGTACCAATGCGATTGGTCTGCCGGTAAAGGCGGAAGGAAAGCAGTTCTATGTCCGCGGCATATTTGAGGAGGAAGAACCAAGGTTATTCTTACAGGCGCAGGCTGAATCGGAAGAACCTTTATCCAATATGCAGCTGACATTTGCAGATCCGGGAGCAAGGGAGAGGGCAGGGCAGTATCTCTCATCGGCAGGTTTTCCGGAGGGACGGATTCTTGACCTGACATTATTTGCATGGGCACTTGGTATGATATTCAGGCTTCCTGCAATCATTCTGGCATTTGGAATCCTTGGGCGCGTAATCAGGCATGGAAAAATGCTTTGCAGTTATTCCATTCTGATGGTCATTTATCTTTTTATGGCATTTGGTATATTGGCCGGATTATGGTTTTGTATGGACCTGCCTAAGTTTCCTTCCGATTTTATTCCTACAATGTGGTCTGATTTTGAATTTTGGGGAAACCTGTTTGAGGAGCAGGGGAAAAGTATGGTCTCCTGGATGATGGCTGGGCCTGCCTTCCGGGATATGGAGCTTTGGACCTCGTCATTTATGGCAGTGCTGCTTTCTGTGTGCGCCTCTGCCTTTACGGCAGCCGCAGCAATGCTGGTATCCGTACGCTCATACAAAAGAATGATTTTCTTTTGTATGGCGTATACACTGACGATTTGCCTGATATCATCCAAGATGGCCTCTGCTCACTATATGACCTTTTGCAAAGCAATGTATCTTCTGCCATGCCTGTGGATATGTGTGGATTTTCTGTTCTATTGTATGAAAGAGACACTTGCTGCCGCTGATGGTGAAGGGAGGGTTTTGGATGAGAAAAAGACGTGAATACAGTGTTGGGCTTAGGGAACAAATGGTGCCATGGCTGTTTTTGCTGCCGAGCCTGCTGTCCGTAAGCATTATGGTGCTGATTCCTATGCTGGATGCCCTGCGCCGTTCCTTTTTTCAGGCTGCCGGTGACCGGTTTGTGGGATTTCAGAATTATCTGGCAGTATTGAGAAACCATGCATTTAAGCTAGCGGCATCCAATACAGCAAAATTCATCTTGATCTGCATACCGCTTCTGTTACTCTTTTCCCTGGCTGTTTCACTGATGCTGACATCCTTTAGGGAAAAGCGCGGCATGTTCAAGACCTCGTTTCTTGTGCCCATGGCGGTTCCCGTTGCTTCGATTGTGCTTTTGTGGCGGGTGTTCTTTCATAAAAATGGACTTCTCAACGCATTCCTTGCACTTTGGGGTATGGTTCCGGTTGACTGGATTGGAAGTAAGGCAGCCTTTGGCGTGTTGGTTTTTGCTTATCTGTGGAAGAATTTCGGATATGATATGGTACTGTGGCTGTCAGGACTCAGTGCCATAAATCCGGCATTATATGAGGCGGCGCAGATAGACGGAGCCGGAAGCATACAGCGGTTTGTAAGGATTACACTTCCCAATCTTATGCCCACCTTATTTACCATTACAGTACTGTCGCTGCTCAATTCCTTTAAGGTGTTCAGGGAGGCTTATCTGATTGCGGGAGGTTATCCGGATGACAGTATTTACATGCTTCAGCATTTATTCAATAACTGGTACGGCAATCTGGATGTGGATAAGATGTGTGCCGGAGCTGTGATGATGGCAACTTTGGTATTTATTTTAATCTTACTGCTGCAAAAAATCATGAACGAGAGGAGATAGGATATGAAAAAATGGATTCTTGGCATGCCCCTTGCTTTGATTGCGGTCTTTATATGGATGCCTCTTTGGATGCTGATATCCGGTACCTTTATGGGAGGGGCAGAGTTGTCTGAAAACCTTGCGCCTGTCCTGGAAGGAGGGGAAGGAACGGCTGTATGGCCTGTAATTGCGCGTTATCCGACACTGGCGGCATATGTGGAATTATTATTGGATACTCCCCAGTTTTTTACGGTATTCTGGAATTCCTGCGGGCAGGTTTTCCCAATCATACTCGGTCATGTCCTTTTGGGCGCTCCTGCGGCATGGGCATTTGCAAAGTTTCACTTTCGCGGAAAAAAGATACTCTATACTTTGTATATTGTCCTGATGCTGATGCCATTTCAGGTGACCATGGTTTCCAGCTATCTTGTCCTGAATATGCTGGGCCTGATTGATACCGTATGGGCGGTCATACTGCCCGGTGCGGCATCAACGCTTCCGGTATTCATTATGACACGTTTTTTCATGGACGTACCGGAGGCGGTCATGGAGGCAGCGGCCGTGGATGGGGCTTCCTCATTTCAGACATTTTTGCGGTTTGGGCTTCCTCTGGGCGCGCCGGGCATTCTGTCGGCTGTGGTATTGGGGTTTTTGGAATACTGGAACGCAATAGAGGCGCCGCAGGCATTCTTGAAAAACCAGGCGCTCTGGCCGCTGTCATTATATATGTCAAACATCACAGCGGATAATGCCGGGGTATCATTGATTGCGTCACTGATTACGCTGATTCCCCCTCTTTTGATATTCCTGTCCGGCCAGAAATACCTGGAGCAGGGCATTATATCTTCCGGAATGAAAGACTAATCGAGGATTGATTTATGGAAAACAGGAATTTTGCAGGCAATCTGCAGATAAGCAAAGTGAATAAATGGTATCCTGGTGATGTCCATGCTGTTAAGGATATGGACATGGAAATCAAGAGAGGGGAATTTATTGTATTTGTAGGCCCTTCCGGCTGCGGAAAGACAACGCTGCTGCGCATGATTGCAGGACTTGAGAGCATAAGCAGCGGCGAGGTCATTATAGATGGCAGGATTGTGAACCAGGTTCCGCCAAAGAACCGCGATATTGCCATGGTATTCCAGAATTACGCCCTATATCCCAATATGAAAGTAAAAGATAACATCGCCTTCCCCCTTAAAATGCAGCACATCGGCAAGCAGGAGAGGGAGGGAAGGGTAGCAGAAGTGGTGCAAAAACTGGAGCTGGATGCTCTGCTTGAAAGGAAACCGGGGGCCCTATCCGGCGGTCAGCGCCAGCGTGTTGCCCTTGCGCGGGCCATGATAAGAAAACCCGGACTTTTTCTCATGGATGAGCCGTTAGCTAATCTGGATGCGAAGCTCCGCACAGAAATGCGCCGGGAGATTATAAGGCTCCAGCGGGAACTTGGCGTAACAACCATATATGTTACACATGATCAGACGGAGGCAATGACGATGGGTACGCGTATTGCGGTGATAAATGGCGGCGTTTTACAGCAGTTTGGAACGCCGCAGGAAATATACAGAAATCCGGCGAACCTGTTCGTTGCAGGATTCATAGGATCGCCCAATATGAATGTGTGGGACACGGAGCTTGTTTCAAATAGCGGACAGCATTATCTGACCCTGGGAAATGCCCGTATTCCGATGGATAAAAGCAGCCTGACCATAAGAGGAGTACATGGGTCTATTAAGGCTGGCATCCGCCCGGAACACGTTATGCCGGCTGTCCCGGACGAGCCTCATGCAGTACGGATGAAAATCAGTATTTTAGAAAATACCGGGCGTGAAGTGGCAGTTTTCCTCACGGCGTCCGGCATACCGGATATTACGATGGTAACGGACGCGGATTTCCCTGGCCAGGCCGGGCAGGAGGTATATATTCGGCTAAAGCCGGAAAAGATACATCTATTTAATACAGAGACAGGATGTGCATATGGAGATGTTTATGTATAGAATATATTCAACAGGCATAGAAACCGCGGCTGCATCAACGATACTGATACCGATTCTTTTTTTATATCAGATATTTATTTTCCACAACATAAAAAAGACGGCGGCCTATATTATCTTTACGTTATATTTGACTGCAATGTGCTTTTTGGTGGGTTTTCCAAGTGCAGCAGGGATTAAAATTAGTTGGTCTTATAATTTTATTCCTTTGTATGGTATGCTGACTGATATAACGAATAGCTGTCTGAATGTTTTGCTTTTTATTCCATTAGGCATATTTGTTCCATGCTTATGGCCCAATCACAGAAGCATGATGAAAACAGTGGGGGTGGGCCTGATGACATCACTTGGTATTGAAATACTGCAGATATTTACCTTTCGCGCAACCGATATCAATGACTTGATAACGAATGCGGCAGGTACGTTGGCCGGGTATCTGATTGGCAGGATGATCATAAAGATGATTCCTCAATTAGATAGGCTTGGCTGCAGGAAAAGTGAGTTATATCTTTTATATGGAACAGTGGCTATAGGCCTGTTTTTCTTCCAGCCATTTATTTTGTTATTATCAGAGCCTTTTTATCCATAGATACAAGGGTTTTTGAATGCTTTTCCCAGATGATATATCCAATCTTTCCATAACACTCTCAGCATTGCCGCTGTAAATATGATAATGAATCAGACCCAGATATCAAGTATGACTCCAATTATAATAAACGGCAAAGGATTATCTATTCATCAATATTTCATAGCTGCATCTATGCAGAAATCCGATTGCATATTTCAGTTTGACCATTCATCCATGGGATAACAACTGTTTTTTCAGTTTAATTCCAGCGTTTAAATACGATTATTTCTGCATCAGTTCCATAGCCACTGTACTCGGATACCATGAGATGATTCTCGTCAGCAAGAATTCCATAACACCGGTGGCTGCCTTCTTTATGTAGTTGATTCCCCAAATAAATCCTGTTGTCATCCCAAAATTTTACGATTTGGCCGTTTGGAAGGACATATTCAATATTGGCATAGGAGCCCTTCAGTGCATGAAGTTCCGTCACTTCTTCCATGTCCAGAATATTAAGGGCATTAAACGCTGCAATCAGCTTTTCTTTTAATTCATTTAACACAGTCTCTCCTTTTTTACAGCATTGTGCAACCAGACATTCCGCCCCAAAAGGCTGGCCATCTGTTGCGGCACATCCATTACAAGCGCCGCTTAATCCGCATTTTGTACAATCAATTCCACAAATAGATTTCATTTTATTTCCCTCCATTCTTTGTTGGTAGTGTCAAGTCTGACACCCCGTTTTTTATTAAAAACCTTGTATTTCCAAGGATTACACCACTTTTTAAAATAAA
>PPYE01414594.1_pt1 | contig 10239 bp, 6 predicted proteins | sample 1559881 | NCBI WGS metagenome assembly PPYE01 (sample SAMN08240022, study PRJNA423297) | Human gut metagenome, whole genome shotgun sequencing project.
TGTAATTTATCTTTCATGCGTGCAAAAGTACAGCTTTATGTTGAAACAACAAAAGATTTTCTTTGATTTCTTGCGATTCATTATTGTCTCTTAGAAGGATAGACATACTTCTTTTGAAGGAGTAGGATTAGAAGAAACTATATCGTATTGCTTAGAAGCAGGCCTTGCTAGGTGAGCAGTATGGAAGAATGTATATGGAAAAATATAGATATATCGGGCGAACGGTTCCCGCTCCCCATTTTTTATTAAGCTACTTTTCGGGGATGGAGCTTAGTAGCCCGATTTTACTATATGCAAACTAATTATAATTGATATAATGAACGTAATAAAGACTGATATCGATGGCGTGCTCATCATTGAGCCTCGCCTGTTTAGAGATGCTCGTGGCTATTTTTTTGAGAGCTTCAGTGAGCGAGAGTTTAAAGAGAAGGCCTGATGGTGGTATCTCGATACAGGATGATTCTCTCGGTATCGATTGGCGTATTCCTACGGAACACGCTAATCTTTCCGAGAAGGATACGAAACATGAGGTATTGAAGGACTTTGAAAGTCCTTTCGAGTATTAAAAGAAAGAGGCTTTCATAAAAATATTGAGGTGATTTTTTCGAAAACCTACCCGTCCTTCCTTACCCTTAAAGAAGGGTGTTCTAAAATCATCCCGTCCTTCTTTACCATTAAAGAAGGCTCCACATCTCTCACCAAGCCTCTCTCTTGCCCGAAGAGAGAGGATGTAACCGCCCTTGGTGCTATATTTGCCCCACCTGTCCCTCCCCAGCGGGATGGTCCTTAATCCTAAACCAAGCCTTTCCCTTAACCATTAAGAGAAAGGATGTAACCGCCCTCCGGTGCTCAGAGCCGCTACGTTATAAGGTTGTCGGACCATCAAAGGTCTTCGCCATCTTGTGCGGGATGGGACCGCATGGAGATAGCTGGAGGAAAAGGTGATAAGTCTGGTATGTTGCTATAGCCCTATAATAAGTATCGTGCTGTATCCTACGAGTTGGTGCATACGAAAGAAAAAATAAGAATAAAAGATATTACTTATGAATACATCTAAAAAAATACCTCCTTCGTTAATTTCTAAACTAGAACAAGTCAAGCTTTATATGGCGAAAAGACGTGTTTCTGCTTTCATTGGGGCTGGTTTCAGCCTCAATGCGGAGATGCCGTCTCATGTAAAGATGAAGACCTGGGTACAGTTAAGAGAAGACTTCTTGAATAAACTGTATGGAGATGATGAAGAGGCAAAAAAGGAGGACCACAACGATGTTGTTCATTTGGCTTCGCTTGTTGATGCTGAGTTTAAACGCAATGAACTGGATGAAATTTTAGAGACCGCATTGCCTGATAAGCTGATTAGACCCGGAAAACTTCATAGAATGTTGGTAAGGTTGAAGTGGCGGGATATTCTTACCACCAATTATGATACTCTTATAGAAAGAGCGGCAGAGGAGGAAGTGCAAGAATATAAGTTGGTAACGAATAAAGAGACATTACTCTACCAACCTTCACCTCGCATTATTAAATTGCATGGAAGCTTCCCAAACATCCGCCCTTATATCATGACCAAGGAGGATTATCGCAAATATCCGATGGAACATCCAGAGATGGTGAATACGGCAAGACAATGTTTCTTGGAAAGTCTGATGTGCTTGATTGGCTTTTCTGGTGACGACCCAAACTTTCAGTCGTGGATAGGGTGGCTTAGGGATGTGATAGGTAGAGACAGAATATGTCCAACCTATCTTGTAACGTTCAGGAAAGGTTACCATGAAGCAGAAAAAGCTCTGATGGCTCAGCTGGGTATTGATATCATCAATCTTGCAGAAATTCCCGGTATAAAAGATTTCAAAGAGGCTTATTCCTTTTTTTTAAACTACCTGTTGAAATCCCAGGAAAATCAGGAATGGGATGGTAAGATAGATGTTTTTGCTTATCATTTTAAGGATGGTCAAGAAAAAGAAGGGATGGAGGTTTTAATCGAGCAGATGACTTCTGTTAGGCAAAGTTATCCAGGTTGGATGGTTCTTCCTACAAGGTTCTATGATAACTTTAAGGATGCAAGTGAACGTGTCATGTTTACTAGAGGGTATTTTGGCAAGGTAAAAGGTGAGTGGAATCTAAAACTTCGATTTCTTTATGAAATGGATTGGAGGTTGACGATTTCGTGCACTCCTAAAAATATAGATTGGCTTACTCCGACTATAGAAGATGTTATAGGCCATATATTGTATCCAACAGATGAGGAACGAAAGATCATAATTGAGCTAAGGTTGTCGCTACTACAGATTTATCGTCTTGAACACAATAAGGAAAAGTTCAATAAACTTTGTGAGTTATTGTTGGCTGATCCGATGAATCTTCCCAAGGGATATGTTATTTATCAGCAAATATTATATGCTCAGACTTTGCTAAACTATAAAAAAATCCAACAGTATCTTGCGGATTGGGATACTGACTATGGTGAGTATGTGGACTGCATCCATAAGGCAAGTGTGCTTCTCATGATGAATAGTGGTAGAGATGCATATGATATACTGGATAAGTGTAGAACGGAACTGAGTAAGTTTTTGATTACTTATGGGGCAGACGCTTATATAAGTTCATGTTTAGTACATGTATTGGAACTCTTGTGCTATTGTAATGGCAATAAGTATAAAATACCAGAGCAACTGCGGCAAGATTTAACAATGGATGATTTTAATATCTATTGTTGTAAGAAAGCTTATGAGAGACAACCTGAGCATGGCTTCAAGGTGGTTCATAATTTCAAGTTAGGGTCTTATTCCAACTCATGGAGTATGGGACCTGGTGGTTTTGTTTCTGATTACTTGTATCCGCAACGCTGGTTTTCCTTCAAGGAAAAGATAGGTATGGCATTTAATGTTGTTGATGATAAATTTTATCTATACAGTGTGGATAAGATGTTTGATTATGATTGGCATTTTGCAATGGACAAACTTCTGGTTACATCTGATGGGAAATTTGTCAAAGAAACGCTAATAAGGAAACATCTTTCGATGATTAGCAGAGATGATGCAAATAACTTCTTTGATTCATATATTGAATATGTGGAGCAGTTTGATGCTATAGTGAATCCTCTTCTTAGACGGATAGTTTATAATAATCTGGTTCATATTCTTGGTAGATTATGTTGTGTTATTACTGAAGAACGCATACTAAGATATGTAAAGGCTTTGATGGCATTTGATGAGCATGTTGTAAGTGAGATTATGGGCTATGTTTATGATTCTGTTAGCTCGGATAATCTTCCAAGTGTAATTTCATTAGTTCTTAAGAATCATGAAGTCATGACACCTTATAGTAGTGGAGTTCCTCTTCCGACGAAAAGAGGTGTTTCATATCCGGTAGAAAAGAATCTCTTGGACAAAATCTATGAGGGATTCAATTCTAAAAGTGAAGAAGAGCAAAGTCGTTCCTATAATTTGTTGAGTATTATATGGGATAATAAAATGCTTAACCAACGGGATAGGATGAAACTGGAGTCTGCGGTAAGGGTATGGAGGTCTACAGCTTATTCCGCTGATGTCCTTTTTTCGTATAATCTTATAAAGCCTCATGAAGATGAGGTTGTAAGATTGAATGAATTGATAGCGAAATGTGTAGATGATTTCTGTATTGGTGATTATACTTTTAAAGGATCTTCTATTCCTTTGAGCGATTGGGTTGATAAACTTGAGAAAGTATGTATTCAAAGTTCCCGATTGACAGAAGAGCAAGCCATAAGAGTGTTTGAACATATAGAAAAAATGCTTTTTGTGAATATTGATGCTTTTATCAAAGACGATGAAGATAATATCGTCTTTGGGGGTATAAGGTCTAACATAGATATGATTATGCAATTGGTATCAAAGTTTGTATGCAAACATACTGATGATATTATTGGTAATGATAATTTATGGATGTTCAGTGATATGTTACAGAAACTATTGAAGAAAGGGTATCATTGTTTGCCGATGCTGGTATGGTTAACTTCTGGCCGGGAAACCTTGTTGATGGATGATGAAATGAAGGAGCGATTAAAGAATACTTTGTTTTCTAAAGAGCCTTCTATGAGAGGACAGACCATTTCCGCAATTGTTTATGCTTGGAAGAACTGGAATAATGATATAACAGAAATCTTGGATCATATGTTTTCTGTATTGAAGGTCATTAAAGATGAGCGTGTTGTCGATAGTCTGATATTGATAGAACGGCTTTTGATGGAAGAGTTTGATTCAGATTTGTATTTTGGCAGTAAAGTGGAATCGCTGTTAACTAAGATACATAATAATGTGAACGACTATGATCTGGAAACAGATGAAAAAATAGAGTTGTGTTATCATGCAAACTTTATAGCAGGAGTAGCAAGTGTGAAATATAAGAATCGAACATTTCTACCATTGAACTTTCCATATTTCGACCAAAATGAGTCTGGATTTAATGATGTATTCTTGGGATATGAAAGAGGTAAGCAAATAGCAGAATCTTAATGATATTACAGAAATTATAACATTAAGGCTCATAATAGAAACTTTGTGGGAAGCATTGATTGCTATAAGTTTTATGTATCTATTAGTAATGATGCATTATTCTACGGTATGTCTTTAAATAGAATGATTGAATTACGTGAACAGAATATGGATGCTGATATGATTTTTCTTAGAGTACCTTTTCTGAAGGCTATCCTTGATTCTATGAATTTAAAAGAAAGCGCCGAATAAGAGTAGGATGCTTAATAGTTGGTTTTAAGTCAATAAATAATGTGTTAATAGTTTTTATCTTATGACTCTTATAGAACGTGTTTTAGACGAACGGAACATTTATGCTGCTATATATGCATTGCCAAGTTATGTTAATGAAATAGGTCTTTTAAGGCAGGGAGATATAAGTAACTATAGTGCTTTGTGTCTTGATCGTTATCTTGTAAATAAGAAGCTTGTTTCCTCTTGCAAGCAAAAATTGAAGAATGCCTTAGAAGACAGAGATTTTGTTTTCTCAATTTCAGTACATTTCCAATTGAAGAAGGTAAATGATGATGGTTCGCCTGAATATAGACCCATTCATTTTGCTGATATACAGACATTGGTTTGTCTGCAAGCTTTGAGCAATATTGTATTCTACGATGATGAATTAGAAAAAAGTATAAGGCAAATCAATCCTATCTGTATGCTTATCCCAGATAATTTCTGGGGAAATAGGCTTACTAATCAAGTTGAGTTTGTTTATAAAAACTGGGTTGGTCAATACAAAGGGTATGTGCAGGCAACAATAGATAAGCACCGCAATTATGCTAATACGAAACAGTTTACTCATGAGGCCTATCTTGACATAAAGGATTTTTTTTCCAAATATTAATGTTAATAGTGTTTATGAGGAAATCTTGGGCCGTTTCTCATTCTCTTTAAATGAGAATTGCGAAGATGCTAAATATGGCAATCCCGGTAAGGTTTGTAAGTCCGATAAGGATTGTTTGGCAAGAATATTGCAACTCTTATTGTGTTTTAGGCTCAATGAATGCCTGAATGAGCAAGAGCGGTATATTTATTATGGTACAAATGTTGGTGAAAGTAATGTATACTATGCAAAAGGTTTGCCACAAGGATTACCTCATTGTGCATTTTTTGCCAATTGGGTAATGAAGGATATAGCTAAGATTGTCGATAGACATTTGATAGGAGATAAAGATTATTATGTAGATGATATTACTGTATTTTGTAATGAAGATCAGAAAAAAATAATAGATTCAGTAAAGAAGATAAATCAGGAATTGGCTGCTTTTACAAAAGAGTGCCTTGCTCCTGTGGATAAGGTATGTTCATTTCTCAAAGAGAATAAGATACCGTTTATTCTCCAATTACATGATGTTGATGATAAATGTTGTTCTTTTCCAATAGATAAAGTAGACGAGTCCATTGGAAATCTCATGATATTGAACCGAAAGACTTCAGGGCTCATGCAGCATATCAAGGTAAATCTTGGTGAGAATACAGATAAGTCATCTCTTTCCTTAATAGAGTGTTTATTGAATGCTATTGATAAGGAGAGAAAAAATATCGCAGATAATTTAGAACAAGGATTATATAAGAAGCGTCTTGATAGTTTCTATAAGTTTTATGCCAATAGAAAAGTACAACTGGTAGATCGTCTCGAGAATTATAATAGTTCCTGTAAACTTATAGATATAGAGGATAATTTAGTTGAATTAGTAAATAATGGCCGGCTTAGGCAGTATTATCGAGATTCTATAAAATTAAAAAGTAATGAATGGAGACAAATTTTATCTGCAGTTGAGAATTTGGATCTTCGATATGCTAATGATGTCGGAATTAATCCTGGTAATTTATACTATACAACAGATTGTAAAGGTTATAAATACTATAAGGATACTACAAAACAAATATGTTATTATTTTTGTCTAGACAAAGAAGTAAGTGCATTCCTTAAAGAAATGGATTTGGTAAAATGTACTTCATTGTGTGATTGGGAACGATTGTTTGACGTATATGAACGATTTTTTCCAATAAAAGATTGTCGAAGATTTGTATTCAAAGTTAGCCAAGAATACCAGCGTGTTCTGTTTCTTGCTATTTTTTGCAAGTTAAACCACGTGTCTTTATCTCAAGTTGATTCTTATCAAACCACTAATTTTCAGCAATTGTCTTGGAATGAGGTTAGAATTCTTCATTATCTGCGGCAGACAGGATTTTCTTATAGCAAATTTAAAGCCTTTGTTAAAGCCCTATTAGAGAATGACATTTGGGGAAATGGTGAATTTGAAATGGATTGTTCTGTTGCAAAAGTGTTGCCCCTAATACGTAGATATGTAAAAGGTCACACAAAAAATGATCAGTTGATTCAAGCACACCTTCTTGTGAGTGGGCTTTGGAAAAACGGCAGTAAGTTCTTACATTTCTTTACTCTCCATAATGTTGAACATTCTATAGCATTAATAGAAAAGTGCATTGAGATTAGTCGTACTTTTGCAATGTATGATTTGACGAGCTATGATTATTTTCTATTGTTTATGGCTTGCTATTTTCATGATATAACTTTAGTTGATTATCCGGATATCAATAATTTCAATCTTGATAAGTTGGATGCACCGATAGAAGATAGTATAGAGGCACAGTTTGTAAGAGCTTATAAAGATGTAGATAGCTATTTTGAGCAAAAAATAAGAAGTAGTCATGCAAAAGATAGTGCAAATGCGATTAATTATCGCCAAATGTTTGCATTCTTGAATGAAACTACAAGAAATTTAATTTCCAATATAGCTTTTTCCCATGGTGATGACGCTGTGAATGTGTATGAAGCACCTGAAAAACTTATGGATGAATTACAAAAGTTGCAAGATAAGACAAAAAGCAAGGAGTATTTGGACAATACTTGCATATTAGACGGTGTGGTTTCTAAAGTTCATATAAAGTTCTTAAAGTCCATCATTAGGTTGGCAGATAGTTTGGATATGAGCCAAGATAGAGTAAGCCCTGTTTATTTAAAAGAAGTCTTAAGGAATATCCCTGATATTTCACGTTTTCATTGGATAAGTCATCTGGCAGTGAAGAAAGTCTTGTTAGAAAGTACTTATTCTCTTGATAAGGATATAACAAATGTTAGTTATTTATCTCCCAAGGGAATGAATGAGGATGTTACCCTTCGCATATTTTTGAATACAAACAATAGATTGTTAGCACCTAGTCCTCTAAAAAAGATTTGTCAAGGTATGAATTTAAAAAATACAGAGGAGGGATTTGAAGTAACAATAGAAGAGGGCCAATGTAAGACAACGTGCTGTCCTTTTGTTTGTCAATGGATGCATCATAAGAATCCTTATTTGAATCAGGAACTTGTGAATATTAGGAAAATGTCGAATCAGATAGATTATTCTAATTTCAACACTTCTGTTAAGATCATATATGAACTGACAAAAAATAAAGGTAATGTGGATAAATACTTGCATTATATAGATGACTGGCTCAGAGAGCAGAATTCTAAAAATGAGAAATCTGATGTAAATTTGAACATCTTGGTTGAAGAATTTGAAAACAAGCTTAAAAGATTAGAAAAAATATCAGCTCTGTTGAGTGATATGTCCATAAAGAGCAAAGATAATATATTGTTTGTTTTGGTACATAAAAAGTTGATACATACATTATACGTTGAATTTTCCCAATTATGTCAGGGGTTGTCTGAACTTGGCAATGATATAATAGCAAAGTTTGGTACGCAGATTTCTGATGTAGAAATGGTGGGCTATTTGGGTGAGTTTGCTAAAGAACATTCATCTGAAAAAAATACGCTTGTTGATGTCTTTAAGCAATTACTTGACTTATTTAAGTTTTTATTAGATAAACTACCTAAATTGTGAATTAATTTATCAATGTAAAACAATGATACAATCCTACACAAAATATAAACAATTCAAGTCCTTGGTAGATGCCAAGGAGAATGGGAAAGCTGTGAGAAGTGGGCTGGACTATCTGCGCTTCGTGGCAGAGGAATACAGCCGCTTGGAAGTGTATAACAACCAAGAGTGTGATGGGGATGATTTCTTCACTTATCAAGTGGAGAAAGAGTTGGCTCTGGTGCTGAGAGACGAGGCTACTCCTATTGAATCTGTTGCTAAGGCACAGAAAGAGATGGCTGAGATTGAGAAGATGGTCGAGGAGTTGGGCAAGTTGCTCATCAAGAAGATAGAGTATCTGCGGACTCACGGTAGAGAGAATGAAGAGGGTGATATCTTGGAGGAATATAAGTATGTGCCGGATGTCTGTTCCTTCAAAATCAACGAACTTCTTAAAAAGGGATTGGAGAATGATGCCTTGATAGAGATAGACAAAACGATTGCTGTGTATGGAGATGATGGATATAATACCACAGAGTCTTGGCATTTGCAAAAGATTGAAATATTGAAAAAGCATAATGACAAGGTTGGTGTTATTGAGGAATACCGCAGATTGTTCCGCCAGTTCTTGGTGGACAAGCGACCTTACTTTAAGAAGTTGAAAGAGTTGGTAGCCAAGGAGGATTGGGATGATTTTGTGGTGAAACTCTTCGAGGATATTCCACATATCACGGATGATGATTGCATCGAAGTATGCGACATGATTGTAGAAGAGAAAAAGTATCAGTGCCTCATGAAGATACTGATGGACAACAGAATGTCGTTCAGCCGAGTAGAACTCTTCAAAAAGTATGCACATTATATGAGCGAGAAAGACCAAGCTACTTATACTGAGTATGTTATTGATGATTTGCGTAAGCACTTGAGTTATGCAAAATCGAAGAGTTATGGCTATATCGTGGATGACATCAAGGGTATGTACACTTGTTGTGATGTTTCCAAGAAGCTTATCTTGGATTTTGTGGAGGAGGTAGAATACAATTATGGCAATCGTCCAGCTTTAATGAGATTGCTGAGAAACTGATTATTTTGATTTAGAACATATACTATGGTTATACTGAAGAATTTACCATTTAGAGATAAGCTTGACTTGGTTTCGATGATAGCGTATGATACCAAGAGAGTGATTCAAGAACATGCAAGGTTAATAAATGTGAGCTTGCCGTCATCCTATCGCAAAGGTGAAATGGCTGAAGGACTTGCTACATTGTTTCAGCATGATCCTTTCTATACGGTCAACCAATTGCCGATGGATGAGCAGAAGTTAATAGCCCAACTCATCAATCTGAAATTTGACGAGTGCGTTGAAGTGCCAAGAAATAACGAAAAGCATCTTATGATGCAGAAAGTTCATTTGGTGGTGACATACGAGGCTGGCAATACTTGGAAGTTATTTATGCCAGATTGCGTAAGGACAATACTAAGAGATACTACGGAAAGCCAGATAGGTGATATTCCTGGCATGATGGAATACCGCAAAGTATTGGAGAGTTTGACGGAATGTAACATCAAGTTGCAGGAAGTGATGGACAAAGAGGCTGGCAAGATTCCTATGTCTCAAGCTTCCAAGCTGATTCTGAACCAACTGGAGAAGCAATATATAGAGAAGCGTGAGGAACTTCGCAAAATTCAAGCGAAATATTCATGGGCTTCTGATAAGAAAAATCCTGTACAGCAGAGTATCGCCGATGCCTTAATGTATATAGGATTTATGAAATTGGTATAACATCATTATTGGTTCTTTGATATTGTAAATGAAGGAAATCAAGCTATTTGATTACCAAGAGGATATGAAGGAACGGATTGAGAAGGCGTTGCGCCTTCATCGGTCC
>PPYE01358679.1_pt1 | contig 10237 bp, 14 predicted proteins | sample 1559881 | NCBI WGS metagenome assembly PPYE01 (sample SAMN08240022, study PRJNA423297) | Human gut metagenome, whole genome shotgun sequencing project.
ATGTCATATCCTCGCCCATTTTGTCGTAGAGTGACTTACTGAGCTTGCTGTCCGTCTGAATAGCTCTCACAACTGCCGCCTGATCTATCGGCATGATGATCGGAATACCTGTCTGCTGCAGGTCATACATGACACCTGTGTATCCGTCTCTATAGCACTTTGTCAGATAGTCAGACACAGTTGCATATGAGTTAGACTGCAAGTTGCTTAGAGCACCTTCAAGTTGTGCTTTCAAAGCCTCCTGATATTGTTTCTGGTATATGATGCTCTGCAAATTCTCCATGTCAGTTCTTGCAGACAACTCTCTGATCTTCTGCTCACAGTCTTTCAATGCCTGCTTATATGTATGCTTCAGACTGGCAATAGTTTTTCCCTCGTTATGTAGTTGTTCCTCGATTACTTCTTTCTGTCTCTTGTTCATATTACTCTAACATTGAATCATCAAGCTCGATTGCCCACTTCATGTGTGCTCCGCCGTCACTCGCCATATATTTTTTATTATCCAACCCAAATACATAGTGATCATCCGTATTTTTATTGATGTCACATCTGTACAGACCATCGATAATTGCATTCTTATCCTTTAATGCGATCGCCCCCATTAATACGAGATTATCAGCAAATCCATACACATTACTTAAATTGTAAGTTACTGATGTGCTATCTGACAATGAGAGCATATAAGTTCCGGCTGAAATATATCCATATACACTTATCTTTTCATCTGTTCCAATGACAGATGCATCTGCGATGCAATATGCCAGATTTACATTTTCATAATTTGTAAACTCAAAAATGGTAGCTCCGTTTTTACCTTTTGAGTAACGCAACACCAATTTTTTAACTTGTGTCGATACCGTAAATTGTACACGGCACTGTAAATTAGTGCCTGTGGTTGAACTTGTCGTTACTTGACCATTCAAGTATCGCCTTACTTCAAAATAATTTGACACGATTTGGCACAACCAACCATTATCCGTATTTGTGCCTTTGTACAACAACCATTTGCTACCGCTTGTCATGATCTGTAAATTACAGCCCAATGCTGTAGCAATCTCCTGCATCTTCTCGTCTGTTATATCAGCCTCATATTCTTCTGCACTTGATCCAATTGCTGTTTTTACTTTATACAGATTTATAATCTTGTACCCTAAGATACTCATTAACTCGCCTCCTGTTCTTCAACGGTATACAATCCGTAAATTGCAAATATTCCACCACTTGTTTCTATTGTTGTATCAATATAACCGCTCACACCATAACCGGTTGTCTGGATCTTCCTAACATTCTCAGCCATCGTAGCAAACGAATCACCGCTTGCGGTATCAATTCCTTTTTCAGTGATAGCCTCCGCAAGCAATGTCTTGCCATCACTGACAGATTTTTTTAGATTTTCTTCCGTTTCTTCTATCTTTTCCAACCAATCACCAACGACCTTTGCATCTGCCGCTTCACCGGATATGGACAAAGTAGAATCGACCTTAATCAAATATTTCACAAACTGTGCAATGATGTCTTTCTCCTGTTCACTGTCTATTGCCTTTCCAAGTTCGCAGCCGTCAAGGACTCTACAAACTGAAAGCTCTGTATTATACTCCTGCGTTATATTCGATTCCTCATCAATCTTTGTAAAGCAGATCACGAAGCCAACCATGCCTGGGACTCTGCAAGCTGTAGCACCTACAAGCCACGAAAATGTAATGTAATCTTCAGTTGAGAGCATATCATCAACGGCATAACAATCTGTTTCCTTGTCCTCGTTCACATAATTGACCTTTATGCTGAACTCAGACATGTCATTATCCTGATAATATCTCGGCATTTTAAAATGCTTTCTTGTCACATTTTTATCATGATATACTCCGAGTATCTTCTCATTTTCCGGAAGTGTAATCTTTCTCAAATTGCTATCTATTTTGCAATATGTAATATTCTCCATCTTTATTCTTCACCACCAGTCTCTACATTTACCTCTTTCAACAGATCCTGCGCTTTTTTCGTATCGTCTTCTTCCTTTGCCGGTAACTTGTCTTTTATCTCCTCATAGTCAATATCTAACCAATCGCAAATAGCCTTAACTACAGTCTCATCATCAAGCACATTTGCAACGCTCAAGATCGTATTAATCTCTGCCTGTCTGGTTTGTGCTTCTGTCAGCTTGATCTGTGCATTTTCCTGCGCATTACTCATAATCTCATGGGTAAACTCAAACCGGACATCCTCAACCTGATAGGCGGTTCCATCCGCATTGTTAATCTCATCTACGACTATCTCAACCAGCTTACGCAGCATCTTCTTGAGATTTTTCTCTATCTTTTTTGCTTTCAGATCCAGAAGTGAATAGGCCGCTTTAATTGCTATATTCGTAGTTGCTGATGTATCTTTAAGCCCGGCGGTGTTTAGCCCCATACCAAACCGGTATATGTTCTTCTCGTCAAGATCAAGCTTCGCCTGTCTTGCCTGATATGGGACATCAACAGTCTTGACATCCACATCTCCATTCTCACCTACACCTATAAGCTTCTTTGTCTTAAGGTTTGTCTGAAGCTCATCAAGATTGTCTCCCTCAAATCCTTTTATTGCATAGATTGGGGAATCAAAGTCAATGAGATTGTTTGACAGGCTTGATGCCATCAAATCATAGTCATCTATGAGGGGCTTAACAGGCTTAAGGCTTGAGAACTGCTTCTTGTTGTTGTCCAGCCGGATAAATGGAATATACCCAAATCCATCAAAGTAAGTAGCATCTTTCTTATCTCCTTGTGTATATAATACATGCGGTCTTGGATTTAGCTTTGATTCATCAAGCTGTATATCTCCACCATCAACCTGAGTATAGAACCATGTTTCTTTTTCATCCCATACCTGTATGCGTTTTATTATCTTTCTGCCCTTGTCGATACGTTCAATGTAATGATATATCGTATATTTGCATCCATCGTCCGCATCCTTTTCTCTGACTTCTATTACATCCAGCGCATCAGCCGCCGCAAATGCCATCTTATCTTTTGCATTTTTGTACGCATACATATATGCCCAGCCCTTTACCTGACTATCTGTGATACAATCTGATAGTTCAGATATAAAGCTATCATTGTTGTTAAAATAGTTATCCATATAGGTCTGTAGCTTCTGATCATCTGCTACAACAAACCGATCACCAGACAGCACATACTGAGTACACTGATCAACAAGCTCCGTAAAGAACGGATGCGATATCCTCACATTGCTCCGTGTTAGATCTTCTACTAACTTGCCATCTGCATTGTAGTAAAACAATCTATACTTCTTTATGTCGTGATCGCCATCATAGTAACGTTCGCCTATTCTGGCAAACTGCTTCTTATCTGATGTTTTGTCATTATCAATCAATACCTTTATTTCATCAGTGGTTAACACCTTTTCACCTCGCTATACCAGCCATGTTCCCTTCGGCTTATCATTCTCATATACACCAGTCAGAGCATCAGGCGCATCATCGTGTGCATTCTTACCCTCTTTCTGATACTTTCTTATTGCTTTTGCAAAGTCTGGCCATCTGTCTTCCCAGTTCACCGGAAAGACTACATTCTGCATTACTCCTGTACTGTTCGACAAGATTCTTGATGTCTTATTCTTTGATTGAAAGAACCACTGTATTTTAGTGTGGGTATTTCCTAATGCTTTCAATTCTCTTATTACATTCCTGCTGAATCCACGACCGCCATTGTTACTTTCTATCAAAGCATTACCGACATTATTCTTAGTCAACATCTGAGCTGTCGCTGGTTCAGTCACTTCCATAGGTGCCTTTGTATATAAGACATCAAGTATGTAGTATGTACTCTCATACATGCCATAACAAATAGAACACAGATAATCACTACCTGTGTCCGCTGTATCTGTATAATTCAATATATATTTGAACAGGCTATTGCCCTTACTATCCCTTGGAATATCCGTATATGTCTTAATATGGCTGTATAATCTGCCTTTGACATCTATTGGCTCCTGCTGATAATTCGCAAGGACTATATCCTTATTCATGTTCTTTGTTTTTATCTTGTAGTCCTTATATGACAGGATAGCTTCACAGAGCATTGTTCCATCGTCTTGTACTGCCTTGTAATTGATATGTACTACATCGTCATAATTTGCAAGTACATAACCGGCTAGATCCTTTGTTGACCATCTTGTCATTATTATGATAATCTTGAAATCATTCTCAGTTCTGGACAGCATTGTATTGTTAAACCAGTCAATCTGCTTCTGCAATACTGATTCATTGTAGGCTTCCTCACTGTTCTTGATAAGATCATCTATTATCATGATATTACAACCAAATCCGGTTGCGGTACCTGTCGGAGAGGTGGCAAGATAATTAGCCTGTTGACTGCCCTCAAGGCTCCATTTCTGTGCTGCAGCCTCTCCGTATTTTATTTTTGTACCAGGGAAGATATCTCCATATGTCAGAATGCCCTCTGTAGGCTTTTCCGCAATCACATCCCTGACAGCCTTTGCAAAGGTTCCTGACAGGGTCTCATTATATGAGCCTGTCATAACCTTTTTATCTATACCATATTTACCGAATAGCCACTGGACAAATTTGGTAGCCGTTCGTGACTTTCCGTGTCGTGGTGGCATATTTACAACCATTATCTGTTGTTCTGCATCTTCCACGAACCACTGTAGCTTATCTGCAAGATCATGCAGAAAGTCTCTGTCGTTACTATAGAAATCAGGAGAGGTCAGCTTGCAATACTGCCAGAACTCTCTCCTTGATAGCTCTATCTTTAGCTGTTGCTGTAATAAAGGGTCATGTCTATCAAACGTCATCAATAAGTTTCTTCATTTCTTCGGTTGTAAGCCCCTCAAATGCATTTGGTGTGGTATTCTTCACCTCCACCTTTTCTGTGAACATACCCAAATGCTTACCCAGGAGCTCCAATGCCTGTATCTTGCTGTAAGGCTTTATTTCAAAGCCGTCTCGACCCTTTTTTATAACTGCAATAGCTTTCTTCTGATCTTCTGTAAGTTCATCCGTCAGGATAGGCTCTACTGTCCTGTATTTCACCTGATTGCCGTCCTCGTCAAGTACCGGGACCATGTTTCCATCAACCTCTACCATAGCGTCTTTTTCAACCACTCTTGCATAGTCAGATGCTTTTGCAAATGCAATCAGTGCTAGTTCTCGTAGTACACTGTCCTGAGTAATCTCTGTGCGTTTTTCACGCTTTTTTTGTAGCTCAGCTATATGGTTTTGAACTGAAGTTTTCTGAAGCAGTTGATACGCTAATTGTTCAGCTGTTTTCGGTGAATACCCCGCCCTTATAGCTGCCTGTGTGGCATTAAGGTCAATCAGGTATTCATCACAGAATCTCTGCTGTTTAGCTGTCAGTTTAGCCATAATGTCACACCTTCTTTCTATTACTTCTGTTTCTTTCTCACTCTCTTCGGGATCACAATCTTGTACAGCGGTTTACATACACTCTTTACTTTCACACCCAACTTTATAGTCGGCTGAAGTTTGTATATCTTAGTGCACTTAACCATCACCTTTATCATGGCTATCGGTAATGCCAATCTACCAAGTACAGGATGTATGTATTCAAAACTATATTCAGGTCTCACGACCTCAAACCTTTTAATCTCACTCATATCACACCTCAAACAAAATAGCCCAGTGGCAAGAGATTATCATTCACATTAAAGGGGTGGGAGAGGGTTTGTATATATAACCACTGGGCATAAGAAAAGAGACACAGCCTTATGGCAACGGCTATGTCCCTTATGAATCAATACTATATAATTTTACCATACCAGTATAGCACGTTTGAATGTGGCATTTTGTGGCAAAATTATAAATTTTTTCTCTGGAACTCTAACAATGCCCATCCATGCACCCTGCGGATATGGTCGTATGAGTAGCCGAGTTCTTTTGATATCTCTTTCAGCCCCTTGTACTCAATATACTTTTTAAACAATACATTGATATACTTCGGATCATCCAGCATATGTATCTGCCCTATCACCTTATGTTTAAGCTCCGTGAACCTCTCTATGTCCTCGTGTATCTCATTTTCAAGATCAACGTACTTTGCCACCTTCTTGCTCATAGAATCAGCCTTGGCACTCGTCTGTACTTTCTCAGCTGAATAATCAAATGCTCCGGTACAGGTTGCCTCTTCCTTGAGGCCTGCAAGTTCTATCTTCTTCTGCCTGATCTTCACATCCAGCAGTTCTACCTGTTTCAAATACTCTTTCGCTTTCACTGCCTCACCTCCTACTTATTTTCCCTGATGGAGAACTCTATTCCGGTTTCTTCCCTCAGTGCATCTATGAAATCATCCCAGATCACATCTCCATCACATATACACTCTGTCTTCAAATTGAATCGGTCAAAGAACTGTTTGATCCTTTTCTGTCCAAATCCAAACTCATCTCTCAACACCATACAGGACATGATCAGCACAGTATCGATCGTATTCATCTTGATCTTCTCAACTGATTCTTCCAGTTGTGCCTGGTTGATCTCTAACGGAATGAACATGGCTCTCCTTGCTGCAAGCTCTTTCTTAGCCTCTTCCATGCCCTTATCCTCGATCAGCTTCATGATCCATATTGCACCAGCCATTCTTGCCTCATGTAACTTTCTATCCGACTTAGCCATGTTTTCTCCTATTCCGCTTCTGATTGAAGCCATTCAAGTGTGCATTTTTTACACATTTTTCTAATTTTATCGTTATCGAGTTCACTTTCACTAACACAAGGGCACTTTTCCAAATTCATAGAATCAATACAACCACTAAATAGTACACTCGCCAACTCTTCATCCGACATATTCCTTATTCTGTCTGCATTGGTCTGCTTATCGCTTTTCACAATTTTAAAATATTTATCAATGCAACCTAATACAATTTTTAAATCGTAAGAACTATATCCAATAGAATAGTCTTTTTCACCAACCAGTCTGTACTTCAATTCATAATAAGGCTTATCATCTATCGTTCGTACAATTATTTCTAAGCTATCGACCTTAGCCTTATTTATATTTATTGTTCTCACACTCTGTAAATCTTCCTCTTCTTTGACTGTTAGATTGCTCTGCTTATCATTCATCTTCTCCACCTCTCAATTCTTTCAGTTTTGCTTCTGCTTCGGATTTGTTCAAGAATACCGACTCACCGATTGCACTTTCTGCAAAACTTCCTGTGATACTTCCACTCGATTTTGCATAATAGAATACGACTTCTTTTGTTGTAACAGGTTCACAAATGTATTCTTCACATTCACCAAATGAAAAGGCTGTTATTGTACATGCAAAAGGTATGCCATAGTCAATATCCCATACTGTATCCCCCACCTTGCAAGGTAACTTGATAAGTCTGCCATGCTTCTCTAAGTCCTCATACTCTGCAAGTTTTTCAAGTGCCTGTATTGCCATTCCATAAGCATTTTCAAAAGAACTTCCCCATGAAGTATCACATGGAATTGCTTTACCAAGTTCATTGCAATCATATTTTAGTTCTTCGATAGCTTCACGCTCTGTCATATTATTCCTCACTTTCTAATAATTCTGGATTGTCAAATATGTTGCCAATAACTTCTATATCAACCATATGAATCCAATAACCAAAATCTTTTCTGTAATATTTAGTATACTTTCCCGACCAATCTACATAAAATCCGATATGCTCTGCTTTTGTGCTATCAAAACAGTTTTGATAACTGCCATATCTAATTGGTGCGCACGCATCACTGAAGAAATCTTTTACAATATCATTCTCCCAAATAAGATTACCATTCTTATCTTTTAAGCCTGTGCATTGGCAGATTGTGGGCGGGTCTATTTCGTTCCACCCATCTGTTTCGCCATTAGAATAAAATATTGTGGCAGGTTCAAATATTAGATGAACTTCTTTGTCATACATATCTAAACCTTTTACATAATATCCTGTAACCCATTCTCCATTATCAACTCTCTTTGCCTTGAATAAATACCTATCTTTCATCATCGTCACTCTCCTCCTCATCAATTACTAAGTCCGAAAACTCTGATTCAATCAATTCTTCTGGACTTGAATAGTTATTTTCTCCATCAGGTTGTGCATAATAAACCGTATCCTCATCACATTCACCATCCTGCTTTAATTCCCAATACAGATCATATAAATCTCCACCATAATCCTCATCATAAAGAGACGTGTCTTCTTCACTATAATGCTTGCCCTTATATTCATATATTTTCATCCACCTCAACCTCTCTTTCTGCCATAAGCCAGTTCAATGTACATTCCTGGCAAAACTTATCATGCTTGTGGCATTCTACTTCATCAAACCCTATCTCATTCGGGCACATTACAATCTGCGCAAGATCTGCATCACTGAGCGACCGGATATAATCTCCGTTTGTCATTGGCTCATAGTTATCCGTCGCATTCTTGGTACAGTGTGCGCATGGTTCATCTGTTTTATATCTGCTCTGGTATTTGCATGTCTCACAGCTCTTATCCTGTACTGGTACTATTTCCATCGAATCTCTCCTCTCCTGATCATCTCAACAATATCTATTCTGGTGAAGCTCTCCCGGTAGCCGTATTCGCTCTTCATCACTATGTGATGATCGTGAACCTCCACAATGGTCCATTTCTTCCATGTCATGATAAAATTCCGCCCACTGGTGGTTTCTTTTGTATGGATCCGCACGACCTGCCCCGGTCGGCAGATCATGTTGTATGTAATTTCTATCTCAAAATTTGTCATGTTGTTTCTCCTTTATCTATTCTATACAAAACACAGTTGCCCATTGTCATCCTCTCCTATCCGTATATTTGGCATTCTTTTTCTCAAGCAAAGCTCTGGTAAATTTGCTCTTACCATCGCCGCCGGTATAGGTGGGCAGACTGCATTTCCACATCTCTTAACCTGTTCACTTCTTGAATATGTCTTACCTGTGCTGCCATGATCTATGATGTAATCATCCGGAAACCCTTGGCACCCATATAACTCCTTTGGCTCAAGCATTCTGAGACCAATGTCCACTATCTGATACTCAACACCTTGGATTGTTACAAGGCCGAACCGGTCTCTTGATGTCACTGTATCAAGCGGCTGTTCTATATCTTGACCTGTACCCTCTCCGTAGTATTTAATCAGGAATGCTCTGACCTCTCCAAAATGTCCGGCTGATGTTGTCACTGTATGCAATGGCTCTCTCTCATCCTGTCCTACCCCTGTCTTGTAAAACTTGCTGAGGAACGAAGTCACAAGGCCATATCTGTTTGAGCTGTCTACTGTCATGATCGGATTCTCTATACCTTGACCTCTTACCTCATCTGAATTGGTCTCCGAATGATATTGAATAAGTGTAGGACTTATTAGACAGTGCTCATTCTTGCTGACAATAGCTGTAAGAGGTTCTCTCACATCTTTGCTACGATCTGCAGAGAATCCAGTCTGACCTATCTGAACAATATATGGTTCTACAACTCCATATCCATGCTTGCCTGTGATTGTCGGCATCGGATCTCTTATATCCTGCGGCTTTCTTTCGCCGCCATGATTGCATTGAATGATGAACGGCTCCGGATTATCCAGGACAAACTTCTTCAGCCCTCTTGCAATCCTCTGCATAGTCTTTGGCGCAAGTGGTCTCACCGCCCGGATACCATACTTCTCCTTGATCTCCTCTGATGTATCAAAGATACTTGGACATGGTAGGCTAAAATCAAGCTGTGTATATGCTCCAACATAAGGTTTGAGCAGTCCCATCTTGACCTCTTCGCTGTCTGTCGGTGCATGTGTAGGCTTTGGCCACATGATAGGTACTCCATCACATCTTGCGATCATGAAGAACCTTTTTCTCTTGGTCGGTGCTCCGTAGTCTGCCGCCACAAGTTCTCTGAACTGTACTTCATATCCCAGATCATTAAGTTGCTTTACAAACTGTCTGAATGTATCACCTTTCTTTGCCCTTATTGGATGATGTCCTCTGTTGAGTGGCCCCCATGTTTTGAATTCTTCCACATTTTCAAGCATAATCACTCTCGGTCTCACAAGTGCCGCCCATCTGCATGCTACCCATGCCAGCCCTCTGATGTTCTTATCTTTTGGCTTGCCACCTTTGGCCTTGCTGAAATGCTTACAGTCTGGGGAGAACCAGGCAAGAGCTACCGGATGCCCCTCACATGCTTTCACTGGATCAACCGCCCACACATTTTCACAGTAGTGCTTTGTGTTTGGATGATTGACCTTATGC
>PPYE01072933.1_pt1 | contig 10236 bp, 5 predicted proteins | sample 1559881 | NCBI WGS metagenome assembly PPYE01 (sample SAMN08240022, study PRJNA423297) | Human gut metagenome, whole genome shotgun sequencing project.
GTCGATAGGGATAGTTTCCAGTTGCAGCTTTTTCAAATAGTTCAGGCATTTGTTACGGCTGACAACCATCAGATAAGTAATCAGGCAGGTTTCATCATCCAGGTCTCTTCGTTGATTCCAAAGAGCCATGAACGTATCTTGCATAATCTCTTCGGTTACTTCCTTGTCTACAATATAAATATTGACAAATGAATACAAACGAGGCAAGTACGATTTCATGATTTGCTTAAAGGTCTTCTCATTTCCGTCCTTTAATTGCTGTAAAAGAAGGGGACTGCTCATAACTAAAAATACAATTTTATCCATCAATCCCCGGGTGGACGGTTATAAAATAAAAGAGGCGTGAGGACTGTTGATATATCTAATTGGAGGGATTCGACGCCCTAAGCACCAATATACAACAGACACCCTCACGCCCTTTTATTTGTACATCCATAAAACATATGCGTATAGCAATGTAATGAACAGATATAACAAAAAAAGGTACGTGAGCGTTTTACTGTCTATTATCCGGTGCTTGTGAAAGTGTCGAATTTTCCAACTAGGATAATATCTTTAAACGCTCTTGTAATCAATAAAATGTACTGGCCGATAACGCTATACCGGAGTACAAAGGCAAAAGTATGGAGAAGCACCGGATAAAACAAGTAAAAAGAAAAAGTTTTTTATCAGAGACGGAGGCATCATTCATTTAAATTCAATATCTCCCTAATAAACTGTAGGATAGAAGCACGAATCCGGTTCCGATTTTACCTTCATCAAGCCACATCTATTGTTTATTGTTTGATATTTTTCAGCTGTTTATGTTTTGTTTTTAATGAAGCTTCAGCAAGAGGGTGCCTAACTGAAGTTCTATGACATTCTGTCTTCTCTCAGTTTCCTATGCAGGAAACTGTAGTTTCTTCAGGAGGAAACCAGCGTTTCCTGCCGAGGAAATTGTAGTTTCCTCCTAAGGAAACCAGCGTTTCCTTATTAAAAAAATTTAGGAAACTGCAAGTTGCTTGATATCAGGAGGCTATATGTTTTATATCCTCTGGCATTCGAGGTTTTAAGTCTTCGTTATCTTCTGTCATTTTGACATAAGAGAATCCATTCCAGCCAAATTATAGGGAAGAATAATTGTTTCACAAAAAAGCCTGACGAAGTTAATTCCGCCAGGCTTTTCCGTATATGCTGATCATTCAATATTACCGTACCAACTGTAATTCCTTGATCAGTCGCGGGCATTTACCCCACTTGTCGATCATATAAAGTACATAACGGATATCCACTGCAATGCAACGCTGCAAGTCCGGTTCGAAAGCGATGTCACCGCTCATGGCTTCCCAGTTTCCGTCGAAAGCAAGACCGATCAGACGGGCATTCTTATCAAACACCGGGCTACCTGAGTTACCACCGGTAATATCGTTGTTTGTCAGGAAGCAAAGCTGCAACTGTCCGTTTTCGTTAGCATACTGGCCAAAATCCTTGCTGCGGATCAGGTCCAGGATTTCCGGTTGAACCCAGAACTCGTCATCTTCCGGATTTTCTTTTTCCAGGATACCTTTCTCCGTTGAGTAATAGTCATACCAGGCTGCATCATACGGATGATACCCTCCGATAGAACCATAACTTAAACGCATCGTAAAGTTCGCATCGGAAGAAAGGGGCTTTTCCGGATACATTTCCTTCAGTCCGGCAAAATACAGACGTTCGCCTTTGGCAATATCGTAATGAGCATCGCCCATAAACTGCTGCAACTCGAACAAAGAGATCAGCGTGGACAAACTCAGTTCGGCAGCCGGGTCTTTTTTCAGTTTCGCATACAGTTTCGGATCTTTCAACATCTTCTCGATCCTGTCGTATGACAGAAGCGAAGTCTTCTTAAAGACGTCTGCTGCATATTTTGCATAGTCACCTTTATACTTCTTATCCACTTTCTGATAGATATCCGGAAGATATTGAGCCGGAACACGCTCTTTCACCACTTTCATCATGGCAGCCAATACCTTCTGGTCAAGGGAGGCATCGTAATCTTTAAAGAACGGCTGGATCTTATCTTTCAGGACCATGTCTATTTCTTCCGGAGTAGAACCCTTAATGTCTACTCCCTGCACCATACGCGCCAGGCGTACAATTTCAGTTCCGCTGACGAATGCTTCTGACAGATAAGTGGAAACTTTCCGGTATTCATCCGTCGAAGTATATCCTTTTTCCAACAGGTTCAGCACTTCGCCGTATTTAGCTTTACGTTCAGGTGTCTGACCGGCCCAAGCGGCAAAAGCAGCTTCCTCTTCCTTCTTACGTTCTATCACGTTCAGATTAGCCAGACCGCGGTTCATACCGATGGAATTCTTCCAGTAGTTAGAGCTACCGGCATATTTAGAGGCATATTTGATACGGACTTCATCGCTTGCCGACATAGCATCTTTCCAGATAGCCTGTTTGATGCCGCGCACCTCGATACGGGGCTTGTTGCTGTCTTCGATACGCTGTTTCACGCCCCAGGAAGATAAATAACGGTCTGTACTACCCGGGAAACCGATTGTCATCGCATAGTCTTTATCCTGATATCCCTGAAGGGAAACTTCAGCTACATATTTAGGACTGTAAGGCTTGTTGTCTTTGCTGTATTCAGCCGGTTTATTGCCAGCATCGGCATATACGCGGAATACAGAGAAATCGCCTGTATGACGCGGCCACATCCAGTTATCCGTGTCACCACCGAACTTTCCGACTGAACTGGGCGGAGCAAATACCATACGAACATCGTTGAACACATCGTAAACAACCAGAAAATACTTGTTATTATTATAGAAAGGCACTACATCCGCAGCCTGAAATTCCGTATTGCCGATCGAGTCGCAGATGACCTGTCCGATAGAATCGGCAGCAGCCAAACGCAGATATTCTTCTTCAATACCGGCGATTTCACCGTTGATACGGTCGCTTACGTCAACCGTTTCACGCAGGTAGCGCACGCTCAGTCCCGGAACGGGCAACTCTTCTTCCTTACTCTGAGAAACGAAGCCGTCTTTCAGATAATCATGTTCAACGCTACTCAACTGCTGGATAGAACCGAAACCACAATGGTGATTAGTAAAGATCAATCCTTCTTCCGATACGGTAATACCGGTACATCCGCCACCGAAAATAACAACAGCATTGGCCACACACGGGTCGGTTTCACTGTAAAGTTGCTGATAGGACGGGACAAATCCCAATTCCTTGATTCGAGCCAGATTTTGTTTGTTAAGTTCCTTCAGAACCCACATGCCCTCATCGGCATATATCTGGCCTGCAGCAACAAGAAGCAGTAAAACTGCCCACACCTTCTTCATAAAATTCATTCTTTTTTATTCTATTAGTAATTTAATATTTTTCGCATTTACGCGTGCACCAAGCCACTCACGGATCTTTAACTGTTCTTTTTCATTGATACGCTCTTTGCTTTTTAGGTAAACCAACATGACTGTGTCCTGTTTCATGCTGTCAGTACTTACAATATAGGTATTTGAACAAGAGGCTTCAAGAACAGACGGGAATAAAACTTTCATCTCCGGGATCAACTCCGAAGTCATACGCGAAGCACTCTTATACCGGTCTACCGTCTTTTTCAAGGAATCGATCTGTATGGATTGTACCCGAAGAACTTCTTCACTGTTTTTATACAAATCCTGCATCAGCATGCTTTTCAACTCGTTTATATCAGTAGCTTCCTGTCCGAAACCTTGCTGGACAACCAGAGAGACATCTTTCAAACCATATTTGCGAAGCCGGGTCCGGGCTATTTCGATCATGGGTTCCGGCACATTTTCACCGATCATTACGACTTTTACTTCTTTCTTCTCGCTCGTATCCGTCACTGTTTTACTCAATATCTGCGTATTAGGAAAAGCCAATTCTTCCGTCACAAAATTAGTAACCCGGTCATTGAAGTAACTGGAACGGATCAGGTTATAACTCAGGAAAAGACTCGGTACGATCGTGAAAAAAACAATCACCCCGACATAACGTGTCACTACTTTTTCCCGCTGTTTATCCAGGAATATCTTCTTCGGATATTTCAGTACACGGACAACCAGAAAAGTCGCCAGACTGATAAACACCGTATTGATAAAATAGAGATAAAAAGCACCGAAGAAATAATAAAGATTCCCGCTTGCCAATCCGAAACCGGCCGTACAGAGCGGCGGCATCAACGCCGTTGCGATAGCCACACCCGGGATCACATTTCCTTTACTTTTGGTCGAACTGGCAACAATACCGGCCAATCCGCCAAAGAAAGCGATCAGGACATCATAGACGGTCGGTTGCGTACGCGCCAACAATTCACTTTGCGCCTCACTGATCGGAGAGATCAAAAAGAACAGGGTTGAAGTGATGACACTGAACACCGTTGCCGTCGCAAAATTACGGAAAGACCGCTTGATCAAGTCATAATCATAGATGCCCAACCCGAGACCGAACCCCATAATAGGCCCCATCAGCGGAGAGATTAACATCGCACCGATAATCACCGCCGTAGAGTTTGTATTCAAACCCAATGAAGCGACAAATGTTGCAAAGATCAAAACCCAAAGATTAGTACCTTTAAACTCAATACCTTTTCTTATAGACTCAACCGTTTCGAGTTCATCTTCCTTCTCCTGGCGAACGTCAAAATTACGAACAAAGAAGTCCCGTATTTGCTTGTGTAACACTCCTTTTTCCATCCCACTCTCTTGTATTGATAAATACTCCGACTAATAGCCACACCTTAATCGTGCAAAGATAGAAATAGTATCCCTAAATAAAAAATAAGAAGTGTGAACAAGAATAACCGGCATAAAATTCGAAGTCTTATTGATTTTCAATTAACTTTGCACAAAGAAGAATGTTATTTTGAAAAGGAGTCCATCTAAATGTTTATATAAATAATGAAACGCTGCTTAATTCTGATATACATGCTTGGCAATATACTCTTTGCTGCTGCCGACAACACGGCTACCAAAGAGGCTTTAAGCGTTGCTTTAAAATCGGTATCCTCCCCGGAAGAAAAGCTGGAGACATTGACAAACCTGATGGATATCTCCCGGCAGGAAAAACAGGTTGACTATGCCAAACAACTGTATAAGGAAGCACTGGCCAACGATAACGATTATTATAAAGAAGCTGCCCTGACCGAAATTCTCCGCTTTTATGTCAACAACGACATCAAGGACAGCACAAACGTTTACATGGAAGAAGCAAAACGCGAACTGAAAGGCAAAGCACGCGATTTTCTGGTAACTTATATGCAGACGATCATCGACGTACGCGTGGTTTTCTATACCGAAGGAGAAGACAGGAAGAAACTGATCGAGCAATACCGGCTTAAACTGGAAACAGACAAAAAACTGTCGCCTCTTGAGAAAATGTCGATAAACTATGTTCTTGGAATGGCCTATAGTAACCGTGTTGAACCGGGTAATGAAGAAAAGTTGCAAAAAATGGTGAGTGAACGATTTAAGGAAGTGATCGCTCTCTCGGAAACTATACCGTTACAATATTCATATTTGTTCCGTCTGAACTCATTCTACATCCTGACTCTTTATTCAGTCGATACATCGGATCAGATAAAAAACGCGATCCGTTACCTGGATATGCAAAAAGAATATGCAGAAACAAAAGAGATGAAAAAACGTCCTTATGTAACAAAACGGCATTTGTTGAATGCTTATTCTTCTCTGGCCCTTTCTGCCCAAACGCTGGGAAAAGATATTGCGACTTCCTATTACCGGCATTTTATGGAGTTGAACAGCAAATATCCTGAAGATGCAGCTTTTTCCCCCGAATATGAACGTTATTATACTTCACTGAATTTTTACCGGTTGATAAACGAATATCCCAAATCCATCCGGTATTGCGACTCTGTTATCCATTATTTCCGTAACTCTGGTTTGAAAGTCGACCTATCAGAACATGTTGTATCGACGCTCAAAGATAAAATAGATATGCTGGACAGCCTTCACCTGTATAAAGATGCCTTTTATGCCCACAAAGAATACGCCGCCCTATTAGATTCCGCACGGTTGAAAAGCATAAATGACAAGCTGGAAGACCTGGAAATCAAGAAACGGGTTGACGAACTGGTTATTGAAAAGAAAGCACTGGAAGTGGATTTACAAAAAAGCCGGAGCCAACTATATATGTTCCTGGCCTTGTTTATCCTGGCTATCAGTTTCGCAGTCTTTGTTGCGTTCCGTTTATGGAAAATCAATGCATTGTACAAGAAACTACAGGAGTCGAACCGCCTGGTCATCCTTGCCAGCGAGAAAGCGCAGGAAAGTGAAAAGATGAAGAATGCCTTCATCAAGAACATGTGTCACGAAGTTCGCACGCCTCTGAACGCGATCAACGGGTTTGCCGACCTGATCACAACGGAAGATATTACCCCCGAAGAAAAGCAGGAATTCAGCAAGATCATTTTCGAGAACTGCAACCATATCACTTCTATGATGAACAGCGTACTCGAAATTGCCCAGCTGGACAGCAACAAGGAGGATTTACCCCTATCACCGGTCAATATCCATCTGCTTTGTTCCTGTGAAATGGAACAACTCAAAAGGCTCAACAGCAAACCGGACATCGATTACCAAATAGAAGGCGACCGGAATAAGGATATTGCTTTTACCAATTCAAGCCATTTCAGCCTGATCCTGGCCCATCTGCTGAACAATGCGAACAAATTCACCGAACGGGGAAGCATTGTCCTTGCCTATAAAGCGGAAGAAGAACAAAACCGGATGATTGTCAGTATCACAGATACCGGTTGCGGTATTTCACCCGATAAACGTGAATGGATATTCGAACGGTTCACCAAAGCGGATGATTTCGTTCCCGGTTCAGGATTAGGATTATACCTTTGCCGCCAGATCGCAGAACGTATGAAAGGCCACATCTACGTAGACCCGGATTATACAACCGGACTACGTATTACGCTGATCATCCCGATCAAACCGGAATAAAATTATTTCTTTTTAGCAAAATAACGCCCTACATAAGGCAACTCTCCCAATGGCAGATCGCGTTTTACAACGATACCGACAAAGAGGCAAAGCAGCAATGTGCGGTAACCCAGACGCAGGATTTCCGACTCTATCGTCGGCAACATGCCGGCCAGATAAAATACGGTTGCCAATACGGAATAAGTGATCACCGATTTAAGATCATATTGGATCGGGAATTTCTTTTGTCCGATAAAATAGGATAACAACATCATAACCAGGTTGCTGACAAAAGAAGCCCAGGCACAAGCCATATATCCGTATGTCGGAGCAAACAAAACAATGATCAGGATCGTCGCAACACATCCTATCGTCGAGAAATAAGCGCCCCACTTTGTCTGATCAATCAGTTTGTACCAGAACGAGAGATTAAAATATATTCCGAAGAACAATTCTCCTAACATAACAATAGGAACAACGCGTAAACCCGGATAATAGGAAGCCGGAACAATATGTTTAAATATATCGATATAAAACATCACTGCCAGAAAAATAAGCAAAGCGAATATAATGAAATACTTCATCGCCTCCGAATATGACTTTTTACTGTCATCATCCTTATTCTTTGCAAAAATAAATGGCTCGTAAGCGTAGCGAAATGCCTGTGTAAACATTACCAGCACAACTGCTATTTTAAAACAAGCGCCATATATCCCCAATTGGGTATTAGCCATTTCCTTATCTTCGAATAGGAAAGGAAATAATATTTTATCGGCTGTCTGATTAAAAATACCTGCAATCCCCAAAATCAAGATCGGAAAAGAATAAGCAAGCATCTGTTTAAGTAAAACAAAACTGGCTTTTTCCCGTAAACCCGGAATCATATCGGGAAACAATAACACAAATGTGACAAGAGATGTTATTACATTCGCAACAAAAATATATCCAACCTGATAATCAGGGATATAAAACCAATCGACCAATACAGGGGTATGATCATAGAGCCATGGACAAGCTAGCAGGAAGAAAAGAACTAAAACAATATTCAGAAAAATATTAAACAGCTTAATAGAAGCAAAACGAACTGCTTTCCCCTGATACCGGAGAAATGCAAACGGTATACAACAAAAGGCATCGACTGCCACAATTCCCGACATCATCCCGACAAACTCAGGATTCGAACCATACCCTAAAGAATCACTGATTGGAGTCAGAGCACTGAATATCAATACTACAAATAGAACAGAAGTAAGAGCAATGCTAAATAATGTAGTAGCATAAACCCGCATCGGAAGCGCAATTTCTTTCTTATTCATAAAACGGAAAAATCCCGTTTCCATCCCATAAGTCAGAATAACCATCAGCAATGCCGTCCAGGCATACAAATTGGTTACGATTCCATAATCGCTTTCCGTCGCCAGCACACGCGTATACATCGGCACCAGCATCCAGTTCAGGAACTTCCCTACGATACTACTAACACCATAAATCGCAGTCTCTCCTGCGAGCCGCTTCATTCCTCCAGCCATAACTATTTTCAGTCAAATAAAAACCCTTGTTCTTCGCCCCTTTTACGTCCCAGATGGGTATAAGCCAGATCCGTTACCTCACGTCCCCGCGGTGTGCGTTTGATAAATCCTTCTTTGATAAGGAAAGGTTCATACACTTCTTCCAGCGTTCCGGGGTCTTCTCCCAAAGCCGTAGCAATCGTAGTCAGTCCGACCGGACCACCGCCGAATTTGTCTATAATTGTAGTCAGCAACTTATTATCAACCTGATCCAGGCCATACCGGTCAATATTCAGTGCCTCCAGCGCATAGCAGGAAATTGCCTTGTCTATTTCACCGGAACCTTTTACCTGTGCAAAATCACGTACACGCCTCAACAACGCATTGGCAATACGAGGCGTACCGCGACTCCGGGAAGCGATCTCACGGGCAGCTGTCAGTTCGCATTTTACATTCAGAATATCGGCACTACGCAACACGATCTTCGTCAATGTCTCCATCTCGTAATATTCCAGATGCATATTGATACCGAAACGGGCACGCAACGGACTGGTCAGCAAACCGCTACGAGTTGTCGCTCCAACCAGTGTAAAAGGAGCCAGGTCTATTTGAATGGAACGTGCGCTCGGTCCTTTATCGATCATAATATCGATCCGGTAATCTTCCATAGCCGAGTAAAGATATTCTTCCACGATCGGACTCAACCGATGGATTTCATCAATAAAAAGCACATCATTCTTTTCCAGCGAAGTAAGTACCCCCGCCAGATCACCGGGTTTATCCAGAACCGGCCCGGAAGTCACTTTGAAACCAACTCCCAGCTCATTGGCTATAATATTCGACAACGTTGTTTTACCTAATCCGGGAGGGCCATGCAGCAACACATGATCCAATGCTTCTTTACGCATACGGGCAGCCATCACGAATATTTTCAGGTTCTCGACCACCTTGGCCTGTCCGCTGAAATCATGAAAAGAAAGCGGTCGGAGCGCATTCTCATACTCTCGTTCACTTTCCGGCATACGGGTATCCCTTATATCAAAATCGTCTTCCATATTTTTGCTCATTGACTTGCAAAGATAGTAAATATATTTGCTTTATACCGTCTGGCTCCCGTTCATAACTTACGTAGCGGTCTATCCTCCATTTTCATCAGAAAAAGTTATTGACTTCATGATGACACTTAACACAGTTAAGAATCACAAGATTTAATCATCTTCAATTTCTACCTGTTCAAAAATTATATCATAATTATCGCTGTTATCACCAAGTATTCGGATACGATTCATAATCATATCCTTTGTCAAATCAATACCGAAAAACGTTTTTTTAGTCGATAAACAACCGGACAATCGTTTGATTATCCTCGAAGACAAAAGCTGATAATTTTCAAATGTCAAAAGGCGCTTCTGTATATTGGCATCAGGTTTGAATAGCTTAGGTTTCTTTTTAATTAAAAACAACCCCGTTTGTTTATGGATAACATAAGATCGCATCTCGTATTGTTTACTAATTGATATCAACTGCTCATCAGGCAGTTGCTCATTCAACTTATAATCTTCCAAAAAAGCCTCTATCCCCTCATCGGACAACTGATAAAAATAACAACCCTTCGAAAATGTTGATACACATTCTATTGATTTAATGAAGTTATACTTATAACTTCCATGATGAGAAGGATGATCCGATATCCGTATTTCAGAATCAGATACTGCCGAATCAACATAAACAGATACACTACTGGTTGAATAAGAAATATTCGAAGGCACTTTCAATTCAGC
>PPYE01586074.1_pt1 | contig 10235 bp, 8 predicted proteins | sample 1559881 | NCBI WGS metagenome assembly PPYE01 (sample SAMN08240022, study PRJNA423297) | Human gut metagenome, whole genome shotgun sequencing project.
CCGAAAACCTAAAGCCGTCTGATCAGCATAAATACTGGGTTTGTGGGTAATTTTTACCCACTATTACCCATGAAGAGCCTGAAATTCTTGCAAATACCACTTCTTTAACGGATTTAAAACTTTATGTAGAAGAAGATATTCTCCGACAGGGGACGAATTACAACCACTTTTATCCAATCACGGAAGAGATTCGGAATGAAGATTGGTATCAGTACTCCAATACGACATATGGAAACTTTTGGAAAAGCACGATCCGCACTGGTCAGGGAGGAATGCAATACTGGAATCTAAGCTACTACTGCCGAATTATACTTCCAAAGGCTGACACTTCTGTCTATCTGGTTATGACCGTTTCTAATAACCATCTGCGGAATCTGATTCAGCCCGGTGAATTTGAGATGTATATTTCCGTTAATGAAGATCCGGTCTTTATCAGCAGTAATCGTTCATATGAGGGGGGAACATTTCCTATAAAACAGGATACCTCTGTCCCGTTTTATAGTGAGACCGGCCAGATGAAAGTTCTGGATGAAACAGCTATGAGCTCTCTTCAGACATTCCGCCCCTATTCTGCAAATGACCAGATTAAAATACTTGTGACAAACCCAAAGGCACTTCCCTACATACGAAATGTAGCAATCGGATTTATACTGATAGAACTTTCAGCCATTGCGATAGCTGCTCTGCTCATCTTCCTTTATGCAAGATATTTCAGCGCAAGAATCCAAACGCTTCGTCTCGCAATGCACAAGCTATCTCATAACGATTACGAAATTGTAAACAACATACAAGGAGATGATGAACTGACGGAAACATTCCAGGATCTGAAGAAAATGGTCATCAAACAGAAAGAAACAGAAGCCCAAATTTACGAATCACAAATTAAAGAGCAGATACTTTCTAATCAACAGCAGCAAATGGAACTGAAACTGCTCGCAAATCAGATTAACCCACATTTTCTTTACAACACACTGGAAATGATTCGAATGAAAGCATTCTCAAACGGTGACAAAGACGTAGCACAGGCAATAAAGCTGCTTGGGAAAACGATGCGCTATGTACTGAACAACACGAAAACAAGTGCCACTACTTTAGATAAAGAAATTGACTATATTTCCAATTACCTTGCCATCCAGAAACTGCGTTTTGAAGAACGATTGGACTATTCTATCCGGATTGATGAAAAGCTGGATTTAAAACTCTACCAGATACTTCCTCTTCTGATACAGCCAATTGTGGAAAATGCAATTTCCCATGGACTGGCAAATACCGAAAGTAACGGACATATTATTATTAAATTGTATAAATCCCGTAACGGACTGCTTGTGGCAGAAATATTCGACAATGGAACCGGAATGACACAAGAGCAGCTTGAATATGTAATTACTCATCTTGATGTACCTCAAAATGAATCCGAACATGGAGTCGGGCTTTATAATATCAACAATCGGATCCGCTTATTTTACGGTGCACAATATGGTCTGACAATCAAAAGCCGTCCATGCCTGGGAACACTTGTCACCTTAACCATTCCATTATTAAATTTAACGGAGGAAGAAGAATGAATGTATTAATTGCAGATGATGAAAGAGTTGTATTAGAGGGGTTGAAATACATCATCGACTGGCAGAGCCTGGGATTTACCATCTGTGATACGGCTACAAACGGCGCAGATGCCCTTGAAAAAATACGAAGCCTGAATCCCGATCTTTGTCTTCTTGATATCCGTATGCCGAAGATGAACGGAATAGAAGTGGTCCAAGCTGCAGTCGAAGCAGGATACACCGGAAAATTTGTTATCCTGAGCGGTGTAACCGACTTTAAACTTGCTCAGACTGCCATGCGCTATGGTGTAGATTTTTATCTGACAAAACCAATTGATGAAAATGAACTGGAACAGGCTGTCAGCTCTGTCTACAAACTGATTGTATCAGAAGAGAAAAACCAGACTTTTTACGAACAATACCGGGACAAAGCTAAACAGAGTATTTTAAAAGAAATTCTGCTGAATACATGCGACTATTATAAACTCGATTTGGATGACCTGCATTTAAAAGCAAATATTTATCAAATTATTTCTTATGAGAATTGTAACCAGGATTATTTTTATCAGACATGGAATTTTGCAGATCTGATGCGTGTAACAAATCAGGATAACAACACCTTTGATTTGATTGACTTAGACCAGAGAAAAATTATCTTGTTAAAGGGAAATTTTGCAATCTCTAAATTTGAGAATTTACTGAGCCACTATCGGGTAGCACCTCAGAAGGGTTCTCCGTTTGACTCGGTATTTCTCGCCTACGGTCAGAAAGTATCCCGTATCCAGGACATACATATCTCCTATGAAGATGTGTGCCGTCTTTCAGACCGGCGTTTTTTCTGTGAAGAAAATCAACACATTATCGGATATGAGAATCTTTTGGATAATTTGACTCAAACAACTATCATCACAAAAAACACTGCATCTGATTATTCAGAACGTTTTACAAATTACATACAGTCTCACAATCCTACGCTCATTACAGAGACACTCAAAGAGTTAAATCACAACCTTACCTATGCGGATATGGATATCCCGGGCATTAAGCATTTTCTCATTGATCTGTACATCCTTGTAAAACAGAAAATTATGCAGTTCCATCCTGATGTAGATATCCCTTTTCTTGCTAATGCATCTGCAATCGATCTGGTGGAGCGTAAATATTATCTGTATGAGATCATTACATTTCTTGCAGAGCAATTCGACATGCTGATGTATTCGGTCGGATACTCATCCAGGGAAAACGTGATGGATGAAGTTCTCTACTACATCCATCACAATTACAGAGAAAATTTAAAATTAGAAACGATTGCCCCTCTTTTCGGGTATAACAGTTCCTATCTGGGAAAAGGATTCAGCAAACGGGTCGGTGTAAACTTCACCTCTTATGTAGATCAGGTCCGTATCAGTGAGGCGAAGAAACTGCTGGAACAAGATCAGTTAAAAGTATACGAAATTGCAAGTCTTGTCGGCTATAGCAACGTAGATTATTTCCATAAAAAATTCAAAAAATATGTTGGCACGAGTCCTGCTGAATACCGGAAAAAACTTTTTTCATAAATTCTGTCATCGAACGACTCCACGAGCAGGCGGATTTGGTGAATGCAAGTGCACAGCCATGTCCGCCGCTTGGATATACATGTATTTCGTGCGGTACACCTGCCGACTTAAGCGCTTCTCCCATATTCACCGTATTAGACGGCGGAACACAGTCATCATCGGCACAAGTCCATAAAAACACCGGCGGATAACTCCTTGTCACCATCCGCTCCACCGACAAGACTTCTCTTAATTCTATTTTTCCTCCAGTCAGATTTTGTGCACTTCCTTCATGTGGCTCTTTCACAAAACTAATGACCGGATACCCAAGACATACTTTATCCGGTTTCTCTTTCCCCTCATGTAATGCCGCCTGCGATGCACAGAGATGACCTCCTGCAGAAAATCCCATTGTCATCACATTATTGGGATTGATTCCATACTCTTCAGCATGTTCTCTGACATAGCGTATCGCTGCAGTTAAATCGTTCTGCGGCATTGGATATACGGCAGGCGCTACACGATACCGCAGGATGAATGCACGATATCCCTTTGCCTCCATCAGATGCATGACCGGAGTTCCCTCTCCGCTGAAACATACTGCTTCATACCCACCGCCCGGGCAGATAATAACCGCCGCTTTTTTCTCTTTCTTTTCATTCTTCTCCGGATCCGCACACAACTTCGGTGATACAAGAAACGGAACGTCTTCTCCAAGTGACCATTCCTCCTCTGGATTCTGTAATGACACACATCTTCTCGTCTTATTTTCACAGATATCCAATATCAGGTTCACAGCATCCATCAACTGATCCACAATAATGGAAAAAGGCTCGCCCCATGGTGTTTTCCCGAACTGCTCAGCCAGCGCAAGTGGAGCATCATAATATTCTTCTGGAAACATATCCAATAAATATTCTGAATAGAAAACATCCAGATATGCTTTCATATCAGGATAAGAAAGCACGTCATTCATCGAATTATATTTTGTAAATCTCATTGTCATTTTCTCCAATCAGATGCTTCGCACATCGAATCCACTGTCTTGCAATCAGTCCGTGCCCGTTCTCCGTCGGATGCACTCCGTCCCAGATCCAGTATTTCGACTCTTTCTTTGTAAATGCAGCATTGAACACTTCTTGAAGAGGCACGAACACCGCCTCGAATTCACTGGCTATATCTCTCGCTTCTTTCTGATAGCTCTTCATGCAGGCTGACCACTGATCATAATCATCATAAACCGGACCGTTCTTTCCCATAAAGGGTTCACAGATCACAAACTGAACATTCGGCAGCGCTTCCTTTAGCTCCTTTAACATCATCCGGTAAAGTGTCCCGAATTTCTCAGCTCCCGTTGCCCGACGTGCATGTTCCGCCTGCGGTCCGTCGTTAACTCCCACAAGGATACTGACAATGTCTGGTTTCAATTCTACAATATCCTCATACATTCTTCCATAAATATCTATAATACGGTTTCCGGAAATACCTCTGTTAAAAAAACACAGCTCCTTCTCAGGATAAATACTGCCTAAAAGTGCATTGATGATATACGCATAACTGTGTCCCATCTGATGATTCAGATCCCCCCTGTCTGCCTCATCTTTATAACGGTTTCCGTCTGTAATACTGTCCCCGATAAAAAGTATTTTCTTCATGTTCTGCCTCTCCTTTTCTGCTATTTCACTTGAATCCGAACGACAACCGGCAATGTCGTATCCACACCTTTCGCATAGATATGGAGCCCATCTGTATCCTTCTCATACTTCACGTCCCCGTCAAATCCGAGAATATTGATTTTTCGAATCAGGCCATGGAAATTCGGCACATTCTGATCCTTCGATTCTGCAAGCGACCGTATGGTTACCTTTCCGTCTTTCGGATATTGCATAACAAATGCATATATACTGTTTCCATTTGCTGTAAAACGTATGTCTTCTTTTGTATACGGAGGTTCTTCGTTATCCGTAAACTGCCCCTCGGATATTCTGACTCTGCCCTCCGCAGCCTTTCTCCATGGTTTACTGCCAAATACAGCTTTTTCATTTGTTCTCATCCACACACCAATTTCTTTCAGAATCCTCCGGTCTTCAGCCGGAATTTCTCCGTTTCCTTTCGGACCTACATTTAAAAGCATATTTCCGTTTTTACTGATAATTTCAATAAAATTGCATATAATCTGCCGACTCGTCTTGTATTCCAGTGTGTCTGTATAACACCACGAATTTTTTGCAATCGCAGTATCCGTCTGCCACAAGAATGGCTGTGGATCAGCCAGTGCCCCCCTCTCTACTTCAACAATCCCGCTTCCGAACATCATGGCATCGTGTTTATAACAGATCGCTGCTTTTTTGCCCCACTGTACTCCCCGGTTATAGTAATATGCCGCCAGTTTTTTCAGGACTTCTTTAAATGCCTCATGCTGTATCCACCAGTCAAAATACAAAAGAGAAGGCTGGTAGTTGTCAATAATCTCACACGTCCGTAAAAGCCAGTCTGTCAAAAATTCCTCCGTCGGATACGGATCACTTTGCAGCGCCTGATTATCCGGTTCAGGCATTGCAGGCCAGTAAAAATCTCCCCGCTGAAGCGGCTCTTTCACATCACTGTTAAACTCTTTTCCATGACCCATAAAAAACCAATGTTCTGCCCGATGCGAAGATGTACAGAAAATCAGGTTTTCTCCTTCAATTGCTTCTTTCAGCTCTCCAAGCAAATCTCGCTTAGGTCCCATATCATACGCATTCCATTTAGAAATCTCACTTCGGTACATCTGAAATCCATCGTGGTGCTCTGCTACCGGAAATACGTATTTCGCACCTGCATCTTTTATAATTTTTGCCCATTCCTCAGGGCAGAACTTCTCTGCAGTAAACCTTGGGATAAAATCTTTATACCCGAATTCTCTATGTTCTCCAAATGTCTTTCTATGGTACTTCCACTCTTCCTTATCCCGGATATACATGTTCCTTGAGTACCATTCGTTCTTGTGTGCTGCCAGACTGTACAAACCCCAATGGATAAAAATACCAAACTTCGCATCTGAAAACCAGTCCGGCGGCAGAAAACGAAACAACGAGTTCCAGTCTGCCTTGTATGGTCCTCCGGCAATGACTCTCTCAATCTCCTTCAAATACTCTTGTTCTTTCTCTGCTGTCATCATGTCCTCCTATCCCGAATACTCTGCCTGCTTTATAGCAAGCGTAACGCGTTTGCTCCATGCAGCTTCTCGCGTTTATTCCGTAATTTCCTTTGCTGTCGGATATTTTTCCGCGGACTCCTGCCTTACAGATGTCTGGTCTTTCGCATTCTGCATGTCTACTTTTAATACATCTTCGTAACCGAGACCCTTTGCTGTCTCCCGCATTTCAGACATATATTTATCAAATTCCGTCTGGTTTTTAGCAAAGATTGCTTTCCATGAATTGTCAATAACTGCTGCTTTACACTGTCCGCGTACTGTTGTAATATTAGAATCTTCTTCCGGTGTTGTATATCCTGAACCAGGAGCAACCTGTAAAATATCATTTGTTTTTACATATTCCATTGTTGTATTGGCTCCCATGTGTGCTCTCCAGTCTTCATCTAACGGAGATGTCGTGTTGGCAATTGTTGTCTCCCACAATGTCCAGTCATATGCTTCTCCTGTATTCGGGTCAATATCGATACGGCTTACTGCTTCAAAGTTAAGTGCTGAAATGCCATCCTTCCAATTTCCGCCGCCCCATTCTTCCGGAACTTCTACTTCATTTACAGGGAGTGCCTTTTCACCAAATTCCGTCTTAACAGGTTTTCCTTCAACCATTTCCCATGTAAGGCCTTCTGGACCTGCACAGTTATTTGCCTGCTGATTCGTCTCAACACCTTCTGCTGAATATAACCAGTCGATAAAGTCAGCAAGTCTTTGTGGATCTTCTGCCTGACTTCCGATACCGATGACTCTCTGTGAATTTCCTTCCGGACAGCATCCGTAAGAGAAAATCTTCATATCATCAACAGGTGCCAGCATTAACCCTTTTCCTTCAGCTTTATGTTCAGCTGTATTATATAAGTTCTGTCCAACCCAGGGCCATGGACAATACAATGTCTTTCCGTTTGTATATTTTACTGACCATGTATCATAATTCTGTGTTGTAGAATCCGGGTCAACAAGACCTCTCTGGTTTGCTTCATAGAAGAACTCCAATACTTTTATATATTCAGAACCTTCTTCGATAATACTTTGATAATCTGAACCATCGGCCTTTGACAATACGAAGCCGACTTCATCATATCCATACATACAGGCAAGCTGTTTTGCATTGTTCATCATATTATCATCCCAGTCTTTGAAGAATGACAGCGCATAAATATCATTTGTACCTTCCTCTGTTCTTGCAAGCTCCTGCATATCTTCCAAAACATCCAGAAAAGCATTCATATCAGCCATTTTGGGATATCCCAATTTTGCATAATAGTCCCAGCGGATATATGGTCCGAATGTAGGCTCCATCGCTTCACTTGCTTCTGTCGCTGCATTTGATGATACAGAATTCGGGAATACCCACATTCCTTCTTCAGAAGCAAGCTTGTTTGTTGTTTCGATTGCATTACCATAATTTTTTACAATGTCTTTTCCTTCCATCAATTCTGTACAGTCCATAATCAACCCTGACGTTACCAAATCATTCAATTTACCATTATTTGTGTCTACTAAAAGAAGATCGCCAAGGTCACCTGCTGCAGAACGTGTCTGATACAAAGTTTCTCCGCCTCCGGCAACATTTGGTGCAATAATATTCAGCTCCATATTAAACTTGTCTTTTACAATTTTTGCAAACCAGCCGCTCTGTAATCCCTGATAGTTTGCAAACTCATCATATACATCTACTGTAATAAATTCTTCATAGTTCCCGTCTTTAGAACCCTTATCTGCAGTTTTTTTCTCAGCACCTCTGCAGCCTGCCAGCATTGTAACTGCCATTGCTGAACACAATAATACACATATCGCTCTTTTTTTCATAATCTTTCTCCTTTATAAATCTTTATAAATATAAAATAAATATGCCATAATCTGTCATTTATATTTTTTCTGAACTTATCCCTTTACCGAACCAATCATAATTCCTTTTACAAAGAAGCGCTGGAACATTGGATAAATACACAGTATCGGAAGTACTACGATAACAGATACCGTCATTCGGATAGAAGTCCCTGTCTGCTGTGTTGCAAGCGCTGCCGTACTGATTGCTGCACCTCCCGTATTTTTCACCATTGCCGCAAGCGAACTTGCCTGATTAATATAAGTATATAATAAATACTGCAGAGAATACAGCTTTTGTTCTGTAATATAAATCAATGTATCCTGATAGCTATTCCACTGATTTACTGCTGAAAAGATCGCTACTGTCGCCAGAATCGGGGTACATGTAGGAAGAACAATCTTGTAAAACACTTTGAAGATTCCTGCCCCGTCAATTTCCGCTGCCTCCTGTAATGCCTTAGGCAGTGATTCCACATAAGTCTTTACAAGAATAATATTAAACGGCTGTACAATCGTAGGTATTACATATACCCAGAATGTATTTGTCAGGTGCAGATTTTTCATAGTAATGAACATCGGAATCAATCCTGCATTGAAATACATTGTAATTACGACAAAACGATACCAGAATTTTCGCTTCCACATTTTTTCCTGTGTGAACATAAATCCTAAGAATGCAGAAGTCAGTACTGTCAACACTGTTCCGATTACTGTTTTCCCAATTGATACAAGCGCTGCAGTTCCTAACCCTTTCAATTCCAGAAGCGCTTTATAGTTTCCCATATGTAATCCACTCGGGAGGAAATTAATACTGCCCGCTGCACTCAAATCATTGGCGCTGATTGTATTAATCACCATGTAATAAAAGGGATAGATACAAATCAAAGTAAAAATACCAAACAAAGCATAGTTAAACACATTGAATGTCTTATCCGCTGCAGTCAGTTTTTTCTTACGATTCTCCATTTGACTCATTTACCTCCTTTCCTATACGATTGATTCACCACGGGTTTTCTTAGATACAATATTTACAACTGTAAGCAATGCTACACTGACGATACTCTTTAACATACTGATTGCAGTGGCCAGTGAATAACTGCTTCCGGTCATACCAATGTTGTAAACGTACAAATCTAATACCTGAATGTGTTCTTTGTTGAACGAGTTCTGAAATACAAAATACTGATCCAGTCCGTTATTCAGGAAGTTTGAGATTGCAAGCATGAGCATAATAAAGAATGTAGGCATCAATGCCGGAAGCGTAATATGTCTCATTAATTGAAAACGATTTGCGCCGTCAATACTCGCTGCCTCATACTGCTCCTGGTCAATACCTGCGATTGATGCCAGATACATGATTGCTCCCCATCCAAGACCTTTCCATGTGTTCCATAAAAGCATCCATAAATATGTATGAGAATCACTGTCTAAAAATTTAATCGGTTCTGTAATAATCCCAAGATTCTCTAACAGAATGTTCACCATACCTGTCGAAGAAAATAAACTGAATGCCACTGAGTATACAAGTACCCAGCTTATAAAGTTTGGTAATGTTGTGAACGTCTGTACAAATGTTTTGAACCATTTACATTTGATTTCATTTAAGAAAATTGCAAATCCAACCGGAAGGATTGACGTTACAATTCCAAGAAGACTCATTGCAAACGTGTTCTTCATAACCTGAACCAATTGTGCTACCTGAGTTTTATTCGTGAAAAGCAACTTGAACCATTGCAGCCCTACAAACTCGCAGTTTGACAAGCTTCTCGGCGGTTTATAATCGAAGAAGGAATAAATCCATCCATGTAAAGGAAAATACGAAAATAGAAATACCAGTATTAAGAATGGTAAAACCCACAGGAAATATTTTATCCCCCTTGAATCCTTCGCCTTTCCTACCGTCGGGACTTTCACAGCAGTTTTATTTTTTTTCATCTCCTTACCTCCTTTTTAACTGCCCTGTTGTTTGCACTTATCCTATCACGTCTTGATTTCTTAAAATACAGAAAGAATTCACACTTATTTCAGGATTAAATTAGATTTTTTCAGGATTTTAAATAAAATCTCTAATTTTTTCTGTATTTCAGTGCTTATTTTTCAGGTAGTCTTTTTGTTTTTCTCTTTATATATTAC
>PPYE01777287.1_pt1 | contig 10232 bp, 8 predicted proteins | sample 1559881 | NCBI WGS metagenome assembly PPYE01 (sample SAMN08240022, study PRJNA423297) | Human gut metagenome, whole genome shotgun sequencing project.
GGTCAGGATTTCTGCAAACTGTGCGTTGCAGGCATCTTTATCTTCTGCGTCAATGGCTTCCGCCAGCAGGCTCTGGAACTGCTCGTCGAGCTGCGCCAGCCGCCGTTCGATGTCGGCAAGGCTCATGGTCTGTCCCTGCACCGGCAGAAGCTCCAAGGAAACTGCGTTTTTAATAAGGTCGAGCAAGGCCGGTTTATTGCTCATGGCGGAGTTGATCGCCGCCAGAATTGCCGCCTGCAGCTGTTCTTCCTTGATTGTTGGAGAATCGTGGCAGTATTTTGTGCCGTAGTTCAGGCGGCTGGTACAGCGCCAGACGGGATATTTCCGTCCGAGAGAGATCCAGGTGCATCGGCGGTAGAGCGTGCCGCACTCGCCGCAGACGAGTCGGTCCGATAAGGCGTATTTGCTTGTATAACAGGAGCGTCCTGTCACAGCCGTTTTGGACGGGCTGCGCAGGGCACTCCGACGCGCCATTTCAGCCTTCACTGCATTGTACTGCTCCCGGCTGACGATGGCTTCATGGTGATCGGGCATATAGTATTGCGCCATCTGACCAATGTTCTTGATGACCTTCTTGCTGATGACATCTGTCCGGAATGTTTTCTGGAGCAGAACGTCGCCGCAGTATTTTTCATTCGTCAGGATGCTCTTGATGGATGTCGTTGTCCATTTTGATTCTCCGAGAACCGTTTTGATCTGATTTTCTTCCAGCCAGTCTTGCAGATTTCGCAGGCTGGCGCCGCTCTCATATCGCTTGTAGAGTTCACGCACGATTTCTGCTTGTTCTGGTATGACGCGAAATTTGCCATCTGCGTCTTTTTCATATCCGTAAAGCCGGTAACAGGGAACCTTGAGCGTTCCGACCTTTGCGTGCATCTGCCGCCCACGCCGGATATTGCCGGAGATGGATTCACTTTCGGACTGCGCCATCGCGCCGTACATCGTGATCATGAATTCGCTGTCTGGCGGCAGAGAGTTGATATTCTCTTTTTCGAAGAGGACGCCGATGCCAAGCTGCCGGAGGATGCGCGTATAGTTGATGCAGTCGAGCGTGTTGCGGGCAAACCGCTGAATGGACTTTGTGAGGATGAGGTCGATCTTTTTCTGCTTACACTGACGGATCATCCGCAGGAACTCCGTGCGCTTTTTTGTAGACGTGCCGGTGATGCCTTCGTCCGCGAAGATGCCAGCCATCGTCCATTCTTTGTTGGACATGATTTTATCGGTGTAGTATTCGCACTGCGCTTCATAGCTGCTGGCCTGTTCTTCCTCTTTCGTAGATACACGGCAGTACGCCGCGACGCGAAGCTGCTTTGTAACCGCAGCCGTTTGCTGCAGCTCTGGCTTGGGTGGAATGATAATGACGCGCGGCTTTTCGTCTGTCATGCAAGATCTTCCTTTCCAATGATCTGTCCGTTTTTAAGTTGCAACCGCACCGCCTGGCGCGTCACCAGCACGGCGGAGACTGTGCTTTGCAGCAGCTCCGCATTGAGTTCTGCCGTGCATTCAAATGCGGTAAACAGCTGCCGCAGACGCTCAGTTTCGTATTCTCCGTTACCGATTGCATCGTATTGCTCCTGCGCCAGCTTGCAGATCAGGCTTCTGGCAGCGTCCTCGTCGAGCGGTTGGGTGTTTAGAACGTCATCCAGTTCGGCTTGCGTATTTGTATATGTCGGTTTGGATGTTCGCTCTGGCTGCATGATGCGCTCCGGCTGCTCTGCCAGCCGACTGAGCAGGTGCATGACCTGCTGCTCGATTTCCGGCGTAGGCGGTTTGGAGCAGACACGTTTGAGTGCTTTCTGCGCGGGTGTCCGCTCTGGCAATCGCTGCTTGGTCTGCCGCTTCTCGGCGGCTGATTCAAATAATTTTATGTCAACCAGCTTCGGATAGCTGTCTGCGCCGGTGTACTTGGGATTTTCCAAGATTCTGGCAATCATATTCTTATTCCAGCTCTTGCCCTCGTCATAGGCGGGGCCAGTCTTGCTCATCTGTTCTGCGATTTCCTTCAGCGACGCGCCGAGCGTGTATTGCAGGAAAATGTCCTGCACGGCTTTTGCCTCTGGCTCGTTTCGGACGATCTCGCCCATGCGCATTTGATACCCAAATGGCAGCTTCCGATTTCCCATCAGCGTCTTGTCCTTTCGATTTGCTCTAGCAGCTCCAAGCCGTTTTTCAGCCGGAACCGCAGGCGCTCATTGCTGTCTACGATGATTTTTTCAACAAGCGCATCGAACAGCTCCGCATCAAAGCTGTCGAGAAAATCCGGCCCATCCTCCAGCACGTCCATAAGATCGCGGGTGCGATCCGCCAGATCGTCACTGTCGGTGTCGAGAAGCCTTGCTTTTTCCTGTTTCAGCCTGCGGAGCTGTTCGTTAAGCTTGTTGTTGGAAGATATAAAAGTGTCAGGGTCAACGCCGCCCGCTTGCTGAAGCTGGGCTAGGAATTGAACCTGACTAAGAACATCGGATATTTTTTTGTTGAGGGAGATCACGTCCTCGCTCCAGAGCATTCGACTGTAGCGGATCTTTTGGAGGTTTGAGAGCATCTGTGTGAAGATGGGGCTGCCGTGGTGTTTGAGTTTGTAGTACAGACGGCAGAATGCTTCTTGCATAACTGTTTCTGGTATCTGGCTGTTCGGGCAGCTGTTTCGATCTATATCATGCTGCCTGCATGACCAATATGTGCAGCCTCTATTTTGGCGAAGTCGAAACATGGAACTACAGCATCCACAAAGAACCTTTTTCCGAAATGCTGACGGAGCATAATAATCTTCTGGATGTTTTTCGCCTGCCCGTTGCATTCGCAATTCTGCAACTGCGTGCCAAACGCTCTTTTCTACAATTGCCTGATGCGTATTTTCTACATAGTATTGTTCTTTTTCGCCCTTGTTCTTACGCTGCTTATATGGGAAAGTATCCCCCGAGTAGGTTTTCTGCCAAAGAGAATCCCCAATGTACTTCTCATTGGCGAGAATGTAGGAAATAGCTTTTCGCGTCCATCGGTGCTGCTTTTCATTTTCTCTGAACGGAATATTGGCAACATTCAGTTGATCTCGAATGAACTCCATGCTGATCCCCGCTAAATATTTTTCATAGATCATGCGGACAATGATTGCCTCTGATTCAACAATGCATAACCGACGATCAACCAGCCGATAGCCATATGGCTCTTTGCAGGTAACAAACGTTTTATCCTGAATCCGTTTCTGTACGCCCCATTTGACGTTCCCAGATATGGACTCGCTCTGCTTCTGTGCCAGCGATGCCATGATTGCCGTGACCATCTCACTGGATACCTTACTGGTGTCAATACCCTGTTCCTCGAACTGAACACTGACACCGAGTTCTTTGAGTTCTCGGACAGCCGCAAGGCAATCCTTTGTATTTCTGGCAAATCGGGAAATGGACTTGACCAGAATCCGGTCGATTTTTCCTTTGCGGCAATCCTTTATCATGCGCTGAAAATCTTCGCGCTTTTCAACCGACGTGCCGGTGATGCCCTCATCGGCATAAATGTCAACCATTTCCCAATCTGGGTTATTGGAAATAAGCTCGGAATAATATTGATTCTGGACGCGATAGGAATTGAGCTGATCCTCACTGGAGGAGCTGACGCGGGCATACGCTGCGACGCGCAGTTTTCGTGCGACGAGCTCATCGTGTGCCGGGATGACTATGACACGCTGCTGTTCCAGCGCAAGGTTTCCGCTGGTCTGCTTCTTTGCCACGTTCTCACCCCCCTCTGTAGCAATACACACTACCATACCATCGGCGCAATAGCTATGACCAAAACGGAGAAAAATCAAGCGTAAAGTGTGAAATTTGCACCAAGCTCGACAGCGATCCGCCGTGCGATCTTTTTGATCTCAGTCTCAGAAAATCCGACCGTTCGGAGCGCTTTCAGGAGCTGACAGATTCCTAAAAAATCAATGTTTGGATTCATAAGATTCTCCTTTAGCCACGGGGCGGCTCTGCAAAACACAGAGCCGCCCCTGCTTTTGAAATTTTGATGCTTGCTCCTGTTCGACGCTTCTTCCCGGAGCCAAGGCAGCGGCTGAACGGCGGCTGGCGCCGCGCACGGGTCTGCACCCCTCCGAGGATCTCTCCGAGCTGTCCCCATTGCGTGAAGCTGTGGCTGGGCAGGAGTACCATTGTCCGCGGACAAGATCATTGCGAGGCAGCTTGCCAAAGCTGCTTTTGGATGAATGGGTACCGCTCGTCACCTTGTTGGGCCGTCTTTATGCAGGAGCTTCTCTCCCGCACAGGTGGTCTTCGCGCATCCTCCGCATCGCTGTTCCATTTCTGGCTCATCCGCTTGATGTCATTCAGTCGCTGGATATGTACTTTTCAAGCTGCACGAGGTGGACTGAAAATGTCCCCTCAATGCATAGGCCACGGGAACGACTTTTTTATAAGGTCGTTTGAAAAATTTTTTTAATTTTTTTCATGCGGATAGCAACTGCTGCCTGCGTACACCCCCATCTTCGTGCAAGTTCTTCTTGCCCATGTCCTTCGAGTGTGACATAGGTAAGCAATTCCAAGTCTTTTTTGTTTAATTTCATAATGGCGCGAAGTAATCGCTCATCTTCCAATGTGTCGACCCATGCATAGCGGTTTTGAAAACCAGTTTCATCAAAGGTGGTAGACATGACCCCGCTTTTTCTAAATAGGGCAGAACGCCGATCATCGTCTGGACCATCAATTTCTATTGACGGCATTTTCGTTGCCCTGCGTTCATACGCACGATTCCGGCAGAAGCAGTGCCAGTCATACTCATATATTTTTTGAATGCTTTTTTCGCTCATTCCTGCGTTGGCGTATTCTTTTCGCAGTTTTGCCCATTCACGATCAAATTTTGCTTTCTCTGCTGCACAGTTGAATCCCATACGGATTCCTCCATTCTTCTGAAATTTTGAGAAAACCAAAATTTCAAAAGCGGAGGGGCGCGAGGCTGGTAAAAAACGGCCAATGGCGCAGTTCTGTTATCAAAAACAAACCTGCGCCATTGGCCGCTGTAAAAAAATACGAAGCAAACCATCTTGTCTTGAGAAAATAGCCGCATCTTGCTGCAGCCCATTTTGTTTTACAATATGGTTAGCCGCTTACCTTTCGTGTCAAGAAATTGAGTCTGTTAACTGTAAGTATATAGTCACGGGTAGTCTGCCTACCTATTTTTCCTTCATCCCTTTGCTTTTTCTCAATAGCGCCTCGACTATAGCCATTCGCTGACGCTATCAGGAGAGTCCTCAAATAAGAACGCCACGCTTTGTAATGTTTGTATGAAGCAGTGTCTCTCCAATGCATGATTCTCTGGGAATAAGGATTAGCGTTGAAGAGAAGTGCAGTGCAATTTTCGCAAGCAGCGGAAATCGCTTGCTGCAACGAGCGGAGAAAGTGCAACGTGTAAACGCCCCTTGAACCAACAGGGATTCTGCTCCTTCTCTTTATACGGTGTCTTCATAATCTCATAGCAGTTTGATTTTACATTCACGGCAGCAAATGTGTTATCTGAGGCGTCTCTACAGCTCAAGGGGCATTTTATACGTCAGCGTCAATTGCCCACTGGCATTCTCATAGGCATCGCCGTATGTAAAGCCGCAGCCCATGGAGCCTGGAAGCACGGATTTTCTAAAAATGTCCATCTCCTTGTAGGGCGAACGACTGATCCGTTCTTCAATGGCGGATGTTGTCTTGGCCGAGCCGCGGGACAGGGTCAGCGTCGGAGACAGCTTCACCAGCATATTGCTTCCAAACACCAGCGCCACTGTCACCGGGAAAAACTTGCTGACGCGGCGGCGCGGCCATGCAGCACAGCTACTGCACGGATATTCCTTGGGGCGAAGCCCAACCCGGCGATCTGGTCTTTTATCCGGATGATTCCCACGTCGGCATCGCTGGAGGCACAGACGCAGACGGCAATCTGCTGATCGTCCATTGCAGCGGCGGTGCGAACGGCGTGGTTATTACTGGTTCGGCGGGATTTACGGCAGTGGCAAGTCCGAATTTGTTTAAAGCATAAAAACTACGGTGAGACACATTGCACAAAGCAATGTATCCCACCGGGAGAACCATGCTGCCCGTTCTGACAGGACGTACGTTTTTTGCAACAATGCACGTCTGAGTCACAGCTAGTACAAATCTCCATCTATCACTTCAAATAGATCCATCCCAGCGATTTCTTCATGCGAAAGTATGTTCTCAAGTACATAGTTATCTTCATTAAAATATAGAATCTACTGAAAGAACGTCTCATAACAAACTACGTTTTCCGTTTGATCTATCTGCACTTCCGTGTCAGTTGCGTTTCCATTTGATGCAGCCACAGCAGGTGACAGTGCCGACAGCAGGAAAACTAAAAACAAAATATCGTTGCTTTGTTTTCATTTTTTCCTCCTGCTTTATGCGATGGAATTCTTATAGCTTATTCCCTCAATCCCTCCGGCTCCATTTGCGTTACGATCACGGCCTGTGTCGCAGCAATCGCTTCCTGCCACTGCTCGGTTCCGGGCGGGCAGGCCACATACAGAAGCGCCCCCTCCGGCTGCAGCGGCAGGTTGTGCCAGATGTTCGATATTGCAAACGGCAGCGGGGCCTTGACAGTGGCGCGGAGCTGATACAGCCCGCTGCCTTCTTCAAATCGGACGCCATACTTAGACGGACAGACGTAACCGTCCGCGCTCCAGCCGCGATCTATACACACGTCATCCAGCTTGACCCACGCATCGCTTCCCTCCGGCGCGATGGAGAACTCGTACCAGCCCACGTTGTCCGCGCCAAAGTAGAATTCCAGATCTCCGCAGACGCTTTCTCCAACAGGGGCGTCTGCGTTTGCGCTCAGGGCGGTGGTGCCGCATTTCTGACGGCGTCCCTCCGGCCAGTTTTTCGGGCATTCGCCGCAGCGGGCGAAGCTTTCCACCAGCAGCAGTTCTTCCCCCGCGCACCAGGCAGACTGCCACGCCGCTGATCCCGGCTGCCTGTACACCCGAAGCAGGGTGTGATCGTCCGTGATGCAAATGTCGTGCCATGTGTCCGTGACTTTGTTGGTTTCTTCCCGATGAAGCTGATAGCGCGTACCTTCCGCGTCTGCGTCAAGGGGAACGCGAAGCAGACGGTAGCCTTCGCCGTGGATTTTCTCGTTTTCACACAGGCCGTCGCATGCCTCCGCGCTCACGGCAATCCAATCCTCGCAGCCCTCCGGGGCAAGGAAATAGCTGGCCGCCTCCTCGTTCGGCAGGGCAACATAGCAGCAGTCGATGACCTCCGGCCCCGCTTCGGCGGGATCGCCCTCCTGGAAAAACCAGCTTTGCGGGCAGTCGGCGCAGCGCCGCATGGGCAGAAGCTCCGGCAGCTGCTTACCCGTCTTCGGGTCGCTTCCCACGACGAGCAGCGTTGTCTGATCCTTGATCTCAAGCGACCATAGCTCCTGCACCTCAGCGGGCGTCACCCCGACCGTCGTAGTCCTGAGCTGATAGCGTCCGTCTGCTTCATCCGCGAAGCGGAATCCGAACTTTGAAATATGCGAGGGCTGCTGATGCACCCGGCTGTGCTCCTCTGACTGGCCGCAGGTTCCCAGCCAGTGCGCCTCGTCGAGCTTCTGCCAATCGTCGCTGCCCTCGGGGGCGATGGAAAATTCATAATCGCCGATGTCCGCTGTGGCAAAGAAGAATACCAGATCGTAGTCCCCGTCGCTTTCAGGAGAGAGAAATGACGGATCTTCTGCCTGTTCCGGTTTGGCTGGGCGCGCTTGCGGCGTAGGCTGTGCCTCAGTGGGCTGCTCCACCCCTGGCGGTTGCTGCACAGCAATATCTAGCTGCGCACTACGACTTTGTTGATGGCAACCGCTCAGCATCAACACCGCAATCACAAGCAGCAGGAGACACATCACACTTTTTCGCTGCAGAGTAACGACTCCTATCATAGAACATACCTCGCGATCATTCTGCCTCATGACCTGTGCTGGTCAATCCTGGCATATTTCCGTAATAGCCACAGACCAGACAAGTCCCCATACCACCGACTTGTGCGTAGTGACTTCCGTAAAGATAAGTCCCGCACGCTGTGCATGCTCCTCTGTGCTGCGTCGAGGAATATGGCTTCCAGACATTCACATTATGCGGACAAATAATAAAATCCAAGTAGGGGAACGTTTGTGCAAATCCACTCCATGTCACATGTGAAATTGCTACAGTGCCGTTATCAGGCCAGTTTGCATGGTAGATGATAACGCCAGTGCTGTCTCTGCCAACCAAAATCATTGTATGCTCATCTGATGTGCTGCCGCTGTAGCTAACTCTGAGCAGCGTTCCAAGAGCAAAAAACTGAAGTTTGTTCTTTATTTGCGTTTGAGTATAGTTTCCGATATACTCAAAACCCTGAGAGCATTTTGCACCACTGCTTCCAAATAAGTAGTCATAGATATAGAGCCCAAATCCGTGGCATTGTGAACCTGTACCAAAACTCGTGCTGGTCGATCCGCTATATGTGCCGCCTGCGGGATATTGCGCGTTAGGAATGCTTTTTCCGTTTATGGTGGTTGTATAGTTTGACTGATCTGTGAGGCCAACACTTGTTGCCGCAATGTAAAATGTGTTCGGGTCACGGATGGCTCGAACTGCGCCTGTGGTCAAATCAAAGTACTCATACGTGCCCTCCCATGACAGCTCATATTCATCCTTGCACAATGCGTTAGGGCACGCGACCATAGTCGGTTTTTCACTGCCAATCATGACGCCTTTGTTCTGATACGGTATAGCAAATTCAATCTGGTATTCTGGCACGTACTCTGCAACATATTCTTGTTGCGAGTCATCAACGCTGGCAATCTTAATTCTGCGTAGAAATAAAGATAGCTCGGCTGCCGATAGCCTGAACATCATCGGCTTCGCTCAACGTTTCACCTGTTAAGTGAATCTTCGCGCTGTCTGTTTCTTCATGAGCATAGGCAAATGCCGATAAGAGCATCGCTACAACCAAAAGCAGGGCAAAAATACGGATTTTCTTTTTCATAGTTGTCCTTCCTTTCGTGGCATTCATTTGGTTCCATATTTTCCATTAGATACTGATTGATTAGTCTGTTTCGGGACTACGTCTTCTTTGTTTTGCCTGAGGAACACTGCATTCTGTCAGTGCGTAATCCAAAAGGTTATTTTTTTAGGCCTTCGTCTTCGAGGACGCAACATCCATGTGAAAAATCAGGCCCGCAGGGCTGGTGCGTGATCTGTATGTCAATGATCCGGTCGGGCTGTTTGGGGAACGTGAGCTGCGTCAGTTCCTGCGTGTCCAGCGCATAGCGGTAAACGTTCCAGATTGTCTTGCCCTCCGCCTGGCCGACGAAATACAGGGTATTGCCGTCCAAGGAAGGATAGAACATATGAACCTGCTGAATTCCGGGAATTGCCACATCCTCCACCTCCTGCGAGGTGATGTCCAGACGTTTGAGTGTGCGCTTTCCACTGACCATCTGTGGCTCTGTTGTCATCAGAATGGTGTTTTCATTCAGCCGTCGGGTCAGACAGATTTCAAAATCCTCCGTAAAAAACAGAGGTGTGACATTCTCAAATGTTGCGTCGATCAAAGAAATTGTTTTAGGCCGGATATGTGTCTCCGCCGCGACGCGGTGTGTCCGCATTTCCGCATCCGAGCAAGTGAGGATCAAAAATTCGTCTGCGTAATCGTCATAGGAGAAGGATTGATGCCACGTATCGTCGTCGGCCTCATTTCGATAGGTAAACGTCTGGCTGTCAAGGTCAAACCGGGCGGGCTGACAGGTTGTGCAGAACTCCCGAGCCACATTGGCATAGAGCGTGCCATCCACAAAGAGAAGATCATTAAACGCATTTTTTCCATCCGTCAGCCGCTGGACATTTCCTGTTTTCAAATCACACGAATATAGGTTGTCATATGTCTCGTCCGGGCGTGCAGACGCGTAGTAGACGATCTGGTGTTCAAAATCCACCGTATTGGCCGGATACACATATGGGCCGATTGGCGTCTTGAAGATTGCCCGAAACGCCTGCGACTGTTCATCGTAAGCATAGATGACTAGCTCCACGCCGTCATCCGTATTTTCGCCGTTGATGTTGTCTACCACAGTGACAAGCAGCGTCTCCACCAGTTCTGCGTCCGGGGCTTCCTCGGGCGTCGCGGTCTCTGGCGGCGTCGGTTTTTCCGCCCCGTCTTCCGGTTCAGCGGCAGAGGCGTCCATGTTGAACGTTTGTTCCGATGGACCTGCTT
>PPYE01682279.1_pt1 | contig 10231 bp, 3 predicted proteins | sample 1559881 | NCBI WGS metagenome assembly PPYE01 (sample SAMN08240022, study PRJNA423297) | Human gut metagenome, whole genome shotgun sequencing project.
CTTTAAGAAAGGATTAAAAAAATGAGGGAACAAAAATATTTTTTGTTCCTTATTTAATATGTATTTTTTAATTTTTATAAGAAAGCTATCGTTCTGGATATTCTGGCTGTTGTTGCCTTACCTGCAATTCTTTGTATTCTTCAAGTTGTTTCATTAGTTTTTTATTCTTTTTTTCAAGAAAAGTGTGTTTTTCATTTATTTGTCCTGCTTTCCGCTTTTTTATCTTTAATATGAAAAAACACCTGCGGTTGCCCGCAGGTGCTAAAAATAAATCTAAATGTTAGATTCTTTTTCTCTTCTTAATGACATATACAACGCCGCTGACACAAAATACAACCGCTGCTCCAATCAATACCATAAAGATGATATCGCTTGTCTTAACAGTCTTTGATGTGCCATTGCTTCCACCATTGGAGGAAGTTCCGCTGCCACTGTTTCCACTGCTCTTTCCGGAAGATTTCTTTGGTGTGGATTTCTTCGGAGTAGCTTTTGTAACTTTGACAGTCTTCGTGGATTTTCCTGGCTTTGTATTATCGGAAGTTGCCGTTGCCACGTTCTTTACATTCTTTCCAGCAAGGGATGCATCTTTGAAAGTTACTTTATAAGTTACTTTCATGGATTTTTCACCCTCTAAGTTGGATTTTGTCTTAACGGTAAATCCGTTCTTTGTCATCTTGATCGTAGCTTTTTTGATTTCTTTTCCATCTGGACCAGTAACCTTAATGCTCTTTTCATCAATGACAGTTCCCGTTGTCTGTAAGGCATCTTTGATGACTACATTCTTTGCAACAGTACCTTTACGGTCGTTTGTTACAGTGATAGTGTACTGTCCCTGCCCGCCTACTTTGTAAGAATCTTTATCAGATGTCTTTTTCACTACTAAACGAGGGTCCGTACCCTTATCAACGTCAACTTCATGGTCAGTTGTTACTTCACCAGTATCAGCTTTACCAATTGCGATATTTTTCACTTTCTTGCCTACAAGGGACTTGGAAGTGAACTTAACGTCGTAATTAACAGTAAAGGATTCATCTTTTGCAAGATTCATACCAGTTTTAATAGTGTATGATGTTTTTGTAGTTGCGATCTGGACAGATTTTGTGATGTCTGTACCCTTTGTATCCAATACTTTGATCGTATCAGAAAGGATTTCAGCACCTTCTGTCTGTAAGGCATCTTCAATGATGACGTTCTTTGCTTCAGCATTTTCTTTTGTCTGGCTGAGTTTTACAGTATAGTGACCTGTTTCGCCAACACCATAAACGTTTTTATCAGATGTTTTTTCGATAGCCATTTCCGGACCATCTACTGTAACTTCTTTTTCTGTCTCTACCCAATCAGATGTTGGGTGTTTTACTTCGTTTGTTGGTACGAAGCTATCAGGTGTCCATGAAGAAGGATCTTTTGGATTCTCCTTATCTGCTTTCTTTACAAGTGCAACATTTGTGATTACATCATCATCTGTTACAATATCAGCTACCTTTACTTTAAAGGAAACGCTCTCTGACGCTCCAGCTGCTACGCTTGGAACAGTGAAAGATACATAAGATTTTCCGCTGATCTCGACTAATTTACCGCCAGAACCTTCAACATAAGTTGTTTTGTCTGGTACAGCATCCAGAACGAGGACGTTTTTCTTTTCCTCATTAGAAGTATTTGTTACTTCAATATTGTATGTGATCTCGTCTCCGGCTTTAACCTGTGTACCGGAAGCTGGCTCGGCACTCTTTAATGCAGTGAGTCCGTCTTCTACAGTAACCGGTGTCACATCGTTGTCTGTTTTTGCAGATGCGTTGTCCGCTTTTGCTTTTGCGATGTTCTTTACAGCCTGTCCTGCTAAAGAGCCATCTTTGAACAATACATCATATGTCACAGTAAATGTCTCGCCAAAGGCAAGGTCTCTTCCTGTCTCGATCGTGTAACCAGATGTATCCTTTGTGATGTTATCTACTTTATTTGTGATGTCTTTTCCGTTTGTATCTACAATCTTGATTGTAGCTGTCTGGATCTCAGCACCTTTTACCTGTAAAGCATCTTTGATAACAACATTTTTTGCAACCGCATTTTCTGTATCCTGTCCTACTGTTACTGTATAATGTCCAGTTTCGCCTACCTGATAAACATCTTTATCAGATGCTTTCTGGATAGTTAAGCTTGGAGCGATCACAGTAACTTCGTTATCATCCTCTACCCATGATGGCAGTGGATGGGTTACCTCATTTGTCTCCTGATAGGAGCTTAAATCAATATCATCGTCTTTGTCAGTTACTTTTACTAACGCTTTGTTTGCAACTTGCTTGTCAGCACTTTCATTAACAGTTACCGTAAAGGATACGGTCTTTTCTTCTCCTGCTTTTAAAGTATCGATCGTAAATGCAACATAAGATACACCGTTGATATCTTTTACATCCCCGCCATCTTTGTATGTTGTGCCGGTTGGTACAGCGTCAAGGATATGGATGTTTGAGATGTCTTTTTCGGATGTGTTCTTTACTTTGATAGAGTATTTGATATCATCCCCCACATTGACAGTGCTGCCATTTGCTGGGTCAGAATCTTTTACAATCTCAAAGAGTGCATTTCCGTTTTCATCCTTATAAGTTCCCGGAGTTACATCCTTTGTTGTCGTTGTTGTTAAGTTTCCGGCAGTAGCTTTTGCTACATTTCGTACTTTCTCATTAGCAACAGACGCTTTTGTAAACTTCACATCATAAGTTACGGTAAATGCCTTACCATAGCTTAAATCTTTGCCAGTCTTAATAGTATAGCCGCTCTTTGTAGATTTGATTTCTACTTCTTTTGTGATATCTTTTCCATCAGGATCTGTGATCTTGATTGTATCTGTTAAGATATCTGCTGCATTATTTTCAATCGCATCTTTGATGATGACATCTTTTGCAGCCGCATCTTTTTCTGTCTCACTTACCTTTACAGTATAGTGTCCAGTATCGCCTACGCTGTATGTCTCTTTATCAGATGATTTTTCGATTGAAAGAGCAGGAACAACTTCTGTTACGATATATGGGATGGTGTGGATAACTTTATTGGTATCAACAAAATCATCATCTTCCCAATGCTTATCTGGCTCATCAGATGTTTTTACCTGTGCTACGTTTTTGATCGTTGCAAGTCCTGTTCCTGTTACTTTTACCTTAAAGGATTCTGTCTTAGACTCTCCTACCTTTAAAGTATCAACTAAGAAAGTAACATAAGATTTGCCACTGATAGTCTTAAGAGTTCCACCAGATACATATTCCGTAAGTTCTGGAACCATATCACGGATCATTACATTCTTCTTATCTTCTTTCGAAGTATTTGTGACAGTGATGTTATAAGTGATTTCATTACCTGTATTTACAACAGATCCACTTTCTGGATTTGCCGTTTTGATAGCTGTAAGTCCGTCTTCAATATCAACTGGTGTAACGGTATTATCTGTTTCTGCTTTTGCATTGTCTGCAACAGCTTCAGCTACGTTAGGGATATCTTTATTTGCTAAAGATGCATCCTTAAATACCACATCATAAGTTACAGTGAAAGATTCACCATACGCTAAGTTTCTGCCAGTGTTGATAGAGTAGCTATCATCTTTTGTCTCAATCTTGACATCTTTTGTGATGTCTTTTCCAGTAGTATCAGCAATCTTAACAGAATCTTTTACAATGCTTACGCCCTTAACCTGCAGTGCATCATTGATCCTTACATTGATTGCTTCTGCATCTTTCTTATCCTGTGTTACCTTTACAGTATAATGTCCAGTATCGGAAAGATTGTAAACCTTCTTATCAGAAGATTTTGTGATAGTAAGGTTTGGTGCATGAAGGGTTACTTCATTATCAGCCTTTACCTCATCTGCATTATCCGCTTTCGCATCGGCAATATTCTTCACTTTCTTTCCATCTAAGGAATCAGATTCAAATAATGCGTCATATGTGATTGTGAATGTTTCATCTTTTGCAAGGTTTTCATTTGTATTGATGGAATAGCTTCCATCTTTCACAGAAATCTCTGCTTTTTCAGTAATGTCTTTCTCACCTTTCATGATCTTAACATTGCTGATCTTTGTTCCGGCTACCTGCATAGCATCAGCAATAACAACATTTTCTGCTGTCGCATTCTTCTTTGTCTGTCTGACTACTACAGTGTAGTGTCCAGTCTCTCCAATAGAATAAACGCTTTTATCGGATTTCTTTGTGATAGAAAGTTCCGGTGTAACAGGTTCTGTCTTTACTCTGTTTGTAGCAAGTACCTGTGGTGCATTGCTTCCCCAGATAAGAACAGAGTTTGTTGTCTCTTTTCCAACGGATGCTGCCTGTGGGGTCGCACGATATGTTACTTTGATCGTATCTGCTTCTGTAAGGTCTTTTCCAGTTTCGATAGTAAATCCATCTTTTGCTTCATTTAATGTGATCTTAACATCTTTTGTGATATCATTACCATTAAATGTTACATGGAAAGAACCTTCTTTAATAAGGAAGTTATCTTTCTGGTCGAACTGGTCTTTGATGATAACCTTTTCAGCAGTTACATTTTCACGGCTCTGTCTGGCTGTGATCGTATATTGTGCTTCTTCGCCTAAGTAATAGGTTGCTTTATCTGAGTCTTTATTTGGTGTGATAGATGGACCGTTTGGTGTAACAGTTGCATCTGTCGTTACTTTTAAAGCTTCATCAGATACGGCATTGGCTACATTCTTGATCTCTTTACCAGCAAGCTTGTTATCTGTGATGACCATCTGGTATTCAATCTGCAGCTTTGTTTCTTTTGTCACTCCGACTGGGTTCCATGTCTTCTGTGTTTCCGGTTTCTTTCCAGCTTCAAGATCCCAGAGGCTATAATTTCCTTCTTTTACAAGGTGTCTCTTTGTCTTTAATGCAAAGGTGTTGTTCTTAACAGCTTCGTCATAAGATTCTTTCTTAATAACATTACCCTCTGCATCCATCAGCACAATGCTAGCTTTCTGCAGTTTGACACCTTCTGTCTGAATATCATCATCAATCACAAGGTTTCTTGCGACTGTACCGATCTGGGAGTTTGTAACATCGATTTTATAAGTAACCGTATCACCGATCGCATATTTTTCCTTATCCGCTTTCTTTGTGATAACAAGGCGAGGACTGTTGATATATACAAGAGCATCCGCTTTTACTGTTTTTGCTTTGCCATCTGTTTTTTCAAGATTGGAAGCGGTTGCCTTTGCTGTATTTCTTACTTCTGTACCATTAACGATCTCTGTTGCTTTGCCAGTATAAGTGATCGTCAGTTTGCTGCCGGAGGCAAGATAAGTATCTTTTAACTTCCATCCGTTACCGCTCTTTTCCAGAGTGATCTCAGGAGTACGGTCTTCGATTTCGTTATATTTATCTGGATTTAACTTATTTGTTTCATCCGCTGTTCCTTCAACATGATATTTGATGGTTGTTCCCTTGCCGCCTGCGGCTTTAAAGGTTACTGTTTTTCCATCTTTTGTGGTCTCTACAATCTGGATATCATCATAGTTTAAGATGAGTCCATCTGGTAAACTGATATCAGAGATGTCTACATCTTTTGCTACTGTGCCATCTGCACCGTTTGATGTTACATCTACCTGATATTTTACTAACTCATTTCCTGTCTCTTCTTCATAAACACGGAATTCGTTGTCTGCTCGGTTATCCTTTTTCTTCGCTTTATACTCATTGATGTATTTCTTTGCGATAGAAAGGTCTGCTGTATTGATGTAAAGTTCTGCATCGTCTTTTACTTCATCGGCATTATCTGCTTTTGCAGAAGCAATATTGACGATTTCTTTACCATTTCCAGCTTTTGTTGTCTTAGCAGAAAATGTGATCGTTACTTCCGCATCTTTTGGCAGAGCGGAGATAGTTGCTTTGTATCCGTTTCCGTCTGCTGCAATATTGGACGTAACTTTTGATGTTACTGTCTCATTACGAAGTTCTGGATTCAATTTATTGGTTGGGTCTGCTGTTCCGGCAACATGTTCTGTCACGGAATCAGGCACTCCACTCATCTTTAAAGAACCAGAAACAAGTTCTAATCCTTCTGGAAGTGTGTCTGCGATAGTAACATTTTTAGCGATACCTTTATTATTTTTTACCTTTACAGTAAAGTTTGCGGTATCACCTACTTCATACTCATACTTATCTACGACTTTATCAATGGATAATTCGCCGCTGTTTGTATAAGCTTCGGCATCATCCTGCGCTGCCTCCATTGCATTTGTTGCTGTGGCTTTTGCAGTATTGTAATTTTCTTTCGCGTTTCCGCTCTCTAATGCAGTACAAGTGACGATTGTCTTAAATTCTTTTCCTGCTGGAAGGGAAGCGGCTGTTACCTTAACATTTTGTCCAGAAAAAGAACTGGTAGCTTCAATACCTTCTGTTTTTACGCTGGTGATCTTATACTCAGAAGGAATGGTGTCTGTTACATTTACATTTGCTGCATTTGTAGTTTTTCCTGTTTCCTTTGTTGTGATCGTAAAGACTACGTTATCGCCAACTTTATGTTCGTATTTGTCTACGACTTTATCCACAGCGAGTTTTGCCATCTTCATACGGACATTGACAGTATTAGATGTGTTAGTCTTTGTTCCACTATCCTGTTTTGTTGTTAACGTACCCTTGTTAGGGATAACAACTTCTGTTTTATCAGCATTAAGATATTTGGAAAGGTTAGCCCCCGCTTTTACTTTTGCATGGAAATGAAGTGTAAATTTACCACGCATTTCATCATCAGTGAGTTTATTTGCAGTAGCTGTTAACACCTGTCCATTTGTTTTAACGATAAAATCTCCCGTCACATTTTCAGTTTTTCCATCCCTCTCTCTAATTACAGTAGGATTTCCTGTAAATTCAAGAACGCTTTCCAATGTATCATTCCAAACAAAACTTTTTATTTGACTTCCAACCGCATTACCACACATTGTAGATAAGGTATATTCGAATGAATCAGACGAATTAGCTAATGTAACATCTGATTTTCCATTAACGGTTTTAGTTAACGGAAAATTAATAATCGTAGGACTATCGCCAGATCTATTACGAGCATCAAAAGATAAAAAGACCCCATTTGGCTGTTTACCGTCTTTTCCACCTGTGAAAAAACGGATTTTCATTTTGTTATTAGCTGGCGTTAATTGAGTTTGAAGATACAAAGCATGTTGCTGCGCATGTGTTCCTATAGCTCCATCTGTTGCATCATGTCCATTATTGGAATAAACGGTGTTATCTTTTACGCTAGCTGATGGTAATCTACTATCTGGGATATTAAAACCTAAATGAGAATCATCTGAAAGTCCAGCCCAAGTAACACGACCTGGAGTACGAATCTCTAATCCCTGATAAGAGTCAATGTCCCAGAATGTCATATTACCTTTCCATGTAGATGCTAAAGTAGATTTTCCTGCATCTGTTAATGTATAAGTAACAACAATCCACTGATACCCACTATATCGGATACTTGTTGGGGATTTTTTGTGAAATGCAATGTATGGTCCATCTGCTCCACTAATAGCTCCATGAGCTTCTTCTACAGATACTTTTAAATCGTATTTTTCTCCTTTTTCTGCTCCATTAAGAGTTATACCGGAATATTTGATCCAATATCCATTATTAGAGTCATTGATTTTATTGGCATTTAACTTACCCGCAATCGGGGTACCAAGTTTAGGTTTTTCGCTGTCTTTCATCTCTTTCTTAGCCCATTTAGCTGCTGCATTATCAGTAGCAAGACTAGAAGAATAAGTAACAGTTGCATTTTCTGTATTGATACTTAATTTGTTCATATCTGCCGCATTAATCGTATTCTGCTTCTTATCAGAATTCTTTACACGAGTCTTTATTGTCGTTGTTTCAGCATTAGCAACAATCGCTGTTCCTGGCACTGCTGTCGTCACAGCCATTGCCGTAGCCATTACGACAGAAGCGATTTTTTTCAGACTTCTAAACATAAATGACCTCCTGTTATGTTTTATAAAATTTTCAAGGTACGGTACCATAGTGCTATATAAAGCACCCAAGCTTGTTTGCTTTATAAGTCTATGGATTTGGTCTGTCTCGGCATTTCATAAGACATCCTCCTTTCTGACTGCTCCATCACAGTCCCACCTAATATGTAAAATTGATTTTTTGAAAGGAAGATGGAAAAAAGAATCGAATTCCTTTTTATGATAGAAATAAAAAAAAGAAGCCATAATGACTTCTTTTTTTTAATTAAATTATAAGTAGAAATCTCCCGGTTTTAACCGGGAGATGAATATGTTTTTCTGGGCTGTGATACATAGCAGCCGTTTTTATCCACCAGGCAGGTACTTGTCCCGGTAAAGCTGCAGATAAAAAAGATTCAGTCATTGGCTTGACTGAACCTGTTCTTTACTATTTATTGTTTCCAGTCGATTCAGATGTATTTTTCTGAATTTTCTTGTGACTTTAGATTTCATGATTTTTCAGAACCATTTGTACAATGTCATTATTTAAAGTATTCGTATCCTTTGCTATTTGTAATACCAACTTTTTATTAAAAGAAGAAAAATTCTCTACATATTGTAATCTTCGTTTCCATGAAGGATGTGTTATTGTGTGAACTACTCCGACTTACACTCCGTGTAGAAGTCAGAGCTTCTTGCTTCATCAACCCCGGTTATTGTCACACTCATTTGGCAGTTTTCCCAAAATCTCCACAAGCGTTGAGTTTGGAGCGTTCCGCCCCTACTGTATTTTATATCTTAGGCTGTGAGCAGTCTAAGACCTTCTTTTTTTATATTTCGTGCAGCATTCACATCCCTGTCGATACCAGTTGTTCCACAGTTTGGACAGTCCCAATATCTGATAGACAGATTTTTTACCAGTGTGTTCTTAAAACCGCAATGGCTACACAACTGACTCGATGGAAAAAATCGCCCGACTTTTACCAGCTGTCCGCCTCTGTCTCTTAACTTATAATCAAGCATGTTTAAGAACATTCCATATCCGTTATCCAAAGTGGCTTTTCCATTACCGAATCCCCGGTTTGCCATTGCTTTCATGTTAAGGTCTTCCACGCAGACAAAAGAATACTGATTGGCTATCTCGGTAGACTTCTTCTGCAGGAAATCCTTCCTTTGATTTGCGGTGTGTCTCTGAATCCGGGCAACTCGTTTTTGTTGTTTATTATAATTATTGCTGCCAATGGTCTTGTGTTTTAGCTGCCGCTGTGCTTTTGCAATCCGGTCTGCAGACTGACGGAAATAGTGCGGCATACCGCAGGTATCTCCTTCACTTGAGACATACAGCCCATTGGATTTGTAATCCAGCCCGATTGTTTTTTCTTCTGTAACAGCTACAGGGGAAATGGATTCCTTATAGGCAAACAGGATAGACACCTGATAGCTGTCATCTCTGTTCTGTGTTATCGTTGCAGATTTGAGTTTCCAATCTTCCTTCGGTCTGCAATGTATCTTTGCTTTTACCCAGCCGAGTTTTGGCAGTTTAATGGAGCTATCACCAATCTCAATATTTCCGTTTGTGATATTCGTTGTATAAGATTTTTTAGCTTTGTGCTTACTCTTATACTTAGGAAATCTACTAAGGTGTTTGAAAAATCGGTCATATCCATCTGCCAGATGGTAAATAGTATTCGTTAAGGCGAATTTATCCACTTCCTTCAGAAATGGATACTCTTTTTTAAGATGCTGGTTACAGTATGTATTCGCATTTGTTTTAGACAAATGCTTCTCTCCAGTCTCATGGCGTTCCTTTTGTACGGTTAGCATCTGGTTATACACAAAGCGACAGCAGCCAAATGTCTTTTGGCATTGGATATTCTGTTTTTCGTTTGGATATATCGCATATACCAAAGCTTTGTTTGCCATTACTCTGCCTCCTTTGACAATAATTCTTTTTAAGGATACTTATAATAGTGCTAACCCCTACCTACTCCGTTGAGGAAGGGGAATGTGCACCTTAATATTGTTCAATAATTGTAAAAGACAATCTTTTCTGTCATGAAGAATAGAAATATAAGAATTAACCGCATCCGTGTAATCTTCCTGCAGTTTTTCAAGGATACGACGCTTTTCTACATTTGGCTGTCCGTATAAAAAGACAGAGCGCGTATGGGTATCGGATAAAACTTTCTTTTTCTTCGCACGGGGTCTTGCCATAAGAGTTCTCCTTTCTTTAGAATGGTTCTGTTTCTTTTATTTTATCATTTATATAGAAAAAGAGCAAACATAAGTTTGCTCATACGCTTTCAT
>PPYE01597939.1_pt1 | contig 10230 bp, 8 predicted proteins | sample 1559881 | NCBI WGS metagenome assembly PPYE01 (sample SAMN08240022, study PRJNA423297) | Human gut metagenome, whole genome shotgun sequencing project.
AGCTCGATGCGCGCCGTGTTGGGGTGCGCGCCGTCTATTTCGCCGGGCGTGATGGAGACGGCCAGCCCCGTCATCTGCGCCAGCGCAAGGCTCTCGCGGATGCGCGCATCGTCCGGCGCCATACCCAGCACGCCCGCTACAATGGCCTTGTCTGTGCCGTGGCCGCGGTAGGTTTTGGCAAAGCTGCCGTGCAGAAGAATGTCGGCCCGCACGGGCCGCTGGCCCAAAAGTGCGCGGGCGATGCGCCCCAGCCGCGCGGCGCCCGCCGTGTGGCTGGAGGAGGGGCCTATCATCACCGGCCCAATGATGTCGAAGACGTTCATAAAAGCACTCCGTTTCGTGCATGTTTATGCGGCGCAGCCGGGCAGGGCCTGCCGCTGTGCACCCTGTGCCTATTGTACCACATTTGCCCGGCACATGCATCGCCCCGCGCCGGGCAGGGCCGGACGCCGCATTTCCGGCGTCATGCCGCGCCCTCAGGTGCGATGAGGCAGAAAAGCGCCGCCTTCTGAAGCAGGCATTGGGGCGCACAGCAGCGCCAAAGCGCCCTGCGGCTGCAAAGGGTCCCGCAAAGCACAATATCCGCTTGCGGCAGGTAAGCGGAGGCAATGCCGGGGCAGGCGGGGCCCAGCAGGGCAAGACACATGCCTGCAACAGGCAGGCAGCCCTCTGCCTTGCTGTACCGGCGTGCCCTTTCGCCTGTGCCTGCGGAGCAAAGGCCCCATGCCGTATGTTCAGCTGCACGGCACGCCTTGCGGCCTGCACCGCTGCGGGTGCACCGCCCGTTCAGCCGGTTTTATGCCGCGCTCTTGTATGCATTCGCCGGGCGGGCATATTATACCAGAAAATACGCGCAAAGCCCACTGATTTTTCTCGGGAATGGGTGCAAAGCTGTGCGCCGAAAATATACTTGACGCACAGCGTCCGGCGCGGTACACTGGAGATAATGATATTTTATATCTTTTGGGAGGGCTTATCATGAGCGAAACTATTGTGGTGATAGGTGCGAACCACGCGGGCACGGCCGCCATCAATACCATATTGGACAATTACAAGGACAAGCATGTGGTAGTGTTTGACCGCAGCAGCGCCATCAGCTTTCTGGGCTGCGGCATGGCACTGTGGATAGGCGGGCAGATAAGCGGCCCCGGCGGGCTGTTTTATGCCTCGAAGGAGGCCTTTGAGCAAAAGGGCGCCACCGTGCATATGGAAACAGAAGTGACGCATATCGACTTTGCCGCAAAGCGGGTCACTGCGCGCACGAAGGACGGAGCGGCCATTACCCAAAGCTATGACAGGCTCATTCTCTCCACAGGTTCGGTGCCCGTCTGCCCGCCTGTGCCGGGCATGGAGCTTGAGAATGTGCAGTTTGTGAAAGAGTACAGCCATGCACAGGCCGTGATAGACAAGCTGGCCCGCAGCGATATCCGCCGCGTGGCCGTGGTGGGCGCGGGCTATATTGGGGTGGAACTGGCCGAGGCCTTTGTGCGCAATGGCCGCGACACCACGCTGATCGACTGCGCGCCCACCTGCCTTTCCAGCTATTATGACGAGGATTTCTGCACCCGCATGGCGGACACCCTGCGCCAGGGCGGCGTGAAGCTGGCCTTCGGCCAGACGGTGCGGCGCATTGAGGGCGAAGGCCGTGTGCAGCGCGTGGTGACGGACAAGGGTGCCATAGAGGCCGATATGGTGGTGTTTGCCATTGGCTTCCGTGCCAATACAAAGCTGGGCGAGGGCCATTTAGACCTGTGGCGCCATGGCCCGTATCTGGTAGACCGCTGCCAGCGCACCAGCGACGCGGCTGTATTCGCCATAGGCGACTGTGCCACCGTGTACAACAATGCCACCCGCGGCACAGACTATATCGCCCTTGCCACCAATGCCGTGCGCACTGGCATCGTGGCTGCACACAACGCATGCGGCACGCGGCTGGAGGGCAGCGGCGTGCAGGGCTCGAACGGCATTTCCATCTGGGGCTGGAATATGTTCAGCACTGGCCTTTCGCTGAAAAAGGCGCGCGCGCTGGGCTATGACGCCGCGGCCACCGACAGGGAGGACTGGCAGAAGGCCTCTTTCATCGAAAGCGGCAACTATAAAACCTGGCTGCGCGTGGTGTACGACAGGGCTACGCGCCGCATTCTGGGCGCCGAGCTGGCCAGCAGCCAGGACGTCTCTATGGGCCTGCACATGTTCTCGCTGGCTATCGAGCAGGGCTATACCATCGACCAGCTCAAGCTGCTTGATATTTTCTTCCTGCCGCATTTCAATGCGCCGTACAACTATATCACCATGGCTGCCCTGGGCGCACAATGACGCATACGGCACAGTGCGGACGCAGACAGGCTGAAAAGGGCAGATAAGCAAGGCCCCCGTTTTCGCAGGAAAACGGGGGCCTTGTTGTGAAAAAAGCCAGCGGCAGTGCGGATGGCCCCCGCCCGCTTTCGCGATGCCCGGAATAATACCCGAGCAAAGCGGGGAACCGCCAGCGAGCCGAGCCAAGAGCAGGGATGGAAAGCCGGGGCTGCCTGCAGTGGAAGAATGAGATGCACCCGGCTGATAAAAAAGGCGAAAGAGGCACAAACCGCCGGCGCGCGCCGGTGGCTGTGAGGATGCCCGGCAGCGCGCCTTACGCCTTGCCCACAGAGCCGAACAGCTCCATTTTTTCCTTCACGGTGGCCTTGATGGCCTCTACGCCGGGGGCCAGCAGCTTGCGCGGGTCGAAGCCCTTGCCCTGCTTGTCCTTGCCCTCTTCCACATATTTGCGCGTGGCGGCGGCGAAGGCCAGCTGGCACTCGGTGTTCACGTTGATTTTGGAAACGCCCAGGCTAATGGCCTTTTGAATCATGTCGGCCGGGATGCCCGTGCCGCCGTGCAGCACCAGGGGGATGTGGTCCGTGGCTTCATGGATGCGCTGCAGCGCGTCGAAGTCAAGCCCCTTCCAGTTGGCGGGATACACGCCGTGGATATTGCCGATGCCCGCGGCCAGAAAATCCACCCCAAGGCCCGCTATCTGCGCGCACTCAGCGGGGTCTGCCACCTCGCCTGCGCCAATCACGCCGTCCTCTTCGCCGCCGATAGCGCCCACCTCGGCCTCGATAGAGGCGCCCTGCGCATGCGCGAGGGCCACAAGTTCCCTGGTCTTTTCCATGTTCTCTTCAATGGCGTAGTGGCTGCCGTCGAACATGATGGAGGAGAAGCCTGCCGCAAGGCACGCCTTCGCGCCCTCATAGGTGCCGTGGTCCAGATGCAGGGCCACCGGCACGGTGATGCCAAGGCTGTCCACCATGGCGTCCACCATGGCCGTCACCGTTTTGAAGCCCGTCATGTATTTGCCCGCGCCCTCGCTCACGCCAAGGATTACCGGGCTCTTCAGCTCTTCGGCCGTCTGCAGAATGGCCTTTGTCCACTCCAGGTTGTTGATGTTGAAGTGGCCCACGGCATAGTGGCCGTCACGGGCCTTTTTCAGCATTTCCGTTGCATTTACCAGCATAGTATGCATCCTCCATTTTCTGTGGTGAGGGCGGGCGGGGCCCCTGCGGGGCACGGCGCCTTTGTCACAAAATTAACTAACCCTAGTATATCGCACGGGCGGCCCAAAAGCAACTAAGAACCGCGCGTATTTGCGTGCGCTTTTTTGTACAAAATGTACGAATATACGAACGGCACCAGCGCCAGTGCCAGAAAAACCGCAAAGCTGGCGGCAAACATGGCCGCCTCCGGCAGAACAAAGCTCAGCACGGCGACGCCCAGCCCGCCCCAGAACCACAGCGGCCCTGCAAAGCGGTGGGTGCGCCGCCAGTTTTCCTCATCCGCCAGGGCCCAGGGGCTTTTGATGCCGCAGAAATAGTTGTGCCGGAACTTGGGCATAAAGTTGCCCAGCACGCAGAACAAAAGGCCCAGCGCGGCCAGCATCAGGCGCGAGAACGGAAACTGCCGGAACACCTGCGGGAAAAGGGCGGCCACCGGCACGGTGCACGCCGCCAGCAGGTAGAACAGTGCAAAGGCCAGCCGCAGCACGCGGTAGCCCTTTGCAAACTTGCGGTAATTTTCGCGGTGCGGGTCTATGCGGGGCAGAAACGCCAGCAGCGCCGCCAGCGCCGGGCCTGCGGCGCACATCGCAAGAAATTCCGCCTTGCCGCCAAGGCGGTTCACCTCGCCGTCCAGCGAAAACTGCATGGGCAGCTGCTGCGGCAGGCTGCGCCACAAAACGGCGCACAGCACAAGGGGCGCAAAGGCCAGCGCCCATATCACACACTCCAGCCCGCGGCCGGGCGTGCCGCGCCGGCCTTCTCCTCGCCGCCCCTGCGGGGCGGGGGCGGCGGCGTGCAGGCCGCCTGCGCCGCTTTCTTCACACACGCGTGTATCGCGTGTGTATGTATTATTTGTACTTTGTTCCATTGTTGCCCTCCGTTTGCCCTCAGCTTGCCCTGCGCGGTGTTTCAAAGCGCCGGAAAATGGCTGTGCCATGCGCTTTTCCGGCTATTTTTCACTTTGCCCTGCGGCGTGTTTGCCGCGGTTTTGCCGCGGGCCCGAAGCCCCGCCGCCGGCAGCACCGGCGGCCTGCCCCCGCGCGGGGGCAGAAGGCGCCTTTTGCTGTGCACCGCCCTTGGGCGCGGCCCCTGTGCCGGCCTGCTGGGGGCCGCACAGACAGGCCAGCCATGCGAAGATGTCCTCCATCACGCTGGTATCCAGGGAATAATAAATATACTTGCCGCGCTTTTCATCGCTGACAAGGCCTGCGGCCTTCAGCACAGAGAGGTGGTGCGATATGGTGGCGCCCGTGGCGTCGAACTGGGCGCCCAGCTCGCCCGCGCTCATCTCGCCGCGGCGCAGAAGCTCCAGAATGCGCCGGCGCGTGGGGTCTCCCAGGGCCTTGAACGTGGCCTCGAACAGCATGCCGCACACCTTCCTTCCACAGTTTGATGGGTTTCTAAATATCAGTATAGCGCAAGCGGCTTCCGCCCGCAAGCATGCCGTGAAAAAATACACGAAAAACACGAAAAAAGGGCCCTGAAAATCGTCAAAACAAGCCCTTGACACGCAAAATTCAACACACAGTTTTGTGGAAACATTTTCAACACCTTGTGGAAAACCATGTGCAAAACCGGGCCATTTAGGGCTGCAAAATGGCTTTTCAGGCGGGTTCTCCACACTTTCAACCGGGTTTTCAACATTAAAATGGAATAAAATGGCATCTACAAGCCGTATAAACGGCCATAGCTGCCCTGCCTGCGCGGCGTGCGCCCGCGGTGCAGAAAGCGCGGGGGCTGCCTCGTTTGAAGGGGGGACGTGTGCGCCGTGCCGCCTGCTTTTCTGTGCGCACGGGAAGCTTTTGCCAGTGCCCAAAACGAAAAAACAGGGGAAAAAGATAGAAACCGCGCGCAGGATGTGATATAATAGCAAAGAACATAAAGTGGAGTATTATGCGCCCGTACACCGGGCGCGGAAAGGCGGGGCACATGGCGGCACAGGCGGCACAGCAGGAGGGCACCGGGTTTATCTACGGCAAAAATGCCGTGGCCGAGCTTTTGAAAAGCGGCACCGGGGCGGACACTGTGTATATTCAGGACACCATGGCCCCACGCGAGGCGGCCTATTACACGGCGCTTGCAAAGCAGGCTGGGGCCGTGGCAAAGCGCGTGCGCGCCCAGAAGCTGGACGCCGTGTGCGGCACGCAAAGCCATCAGGGTGTGGCGGCGCGCACGGCCAGCATCAGCTATGCGCAGCTTCCGGACATCCTTGCCGCGGCGGCCGCCGCCGGGCAGCCGCCCCTTCTGGTGCTGTGCGACGGCGTGGAGGACCCTCACAACCTGGGCGCCATTGTGCGCACGGCGCTTTTGTGCGGCGCGCACGGCGTGGTGATACCAAAGCGCGGCGGCGCTGCCGTGACGCCCACGGTGATGAAGGCATCGGCGGGCGCGGCGGCGCGGCTGCCGGTGGCGCGCGTGGCGAATATCGGCGAGTGCATCCGCAGGCTGAAAGAGCAGGGCGTGTTTGTATACTGCGCCGACATGGGCGGCACGCCTTTGGAACAGCAAAACCTCACGGGCCCCGTGGCCCTTGTGCTGGGCAGCGAGGGCAAGGGCCCCTCGCGCCTTGTAAAAAGCCTGTGCGACGGCGTGGTGAGCCTTTCCATGGCAGCCCGCGGCACAGGGGTGGACAGCTTCAACGTGTCTGTCGCGGCGGGCATTGTGCTGTACGAGATTATGCGCAGGCGGGCCTAGGGGCCCGCGGCGCGTGCCGCGAATTGGGAAAGGAATGGAGGGCTGGCTTTGAGCGAGCAGCAGAAAGCGCCAATCCGCGATACGCAGGTGGACGAGATACTTGCGCAGGTGGAAAAAAAGCGCGCTTCGCACGGCGGCAGAACGCCGAAGGCAAGCGAGGCGCAGCTTGACGCAATATTAAAAAGCATGGGGCTGGGCGAGCGGAAGCGCCCGCGTTATTCCGAGCCTATCCTTCTGCCAAGCCCCGTGCCCGAGCAGGCGCCTGCCGCCGCCCCGGCCGCAGCGCCCGCACAGGCGGCGCAGCAGGGCGCGCAGGCGGCGTCCCGGCAAGCCGGCGCGCCGCAAGGGGAAGAGCCGGCGGAAGGGCAAAAGCAGCCGCCCGCACCGGAGGCGGCGCAGCAGCCGGAGCCTGAGCCGGAGAAGGAGCCCACCACAGTGGAGCTGCCCACTGCAAAATCGTATGCAGTGATAGAGGATAAGAAAAAAGAGGCCGAGCGCCAGCGCATGCTGGAGCAGGCCCGCCTTGAGATGCGCCGACGCGAGCAGGCCGAGCGCGAGAAAAAGCTGCGCGCCGCACAGGCCCAGCGCGTGCGCCGGATGGAACAGGCCCGGCGCGAGGCCGCGCACACCATCCACAATTCGGCGCAGTTCGCCGTGCAGGACGCGCTGGCCGCGCACATGCGCCAGAAGGCCAGCGAGGCCGCGGCGGCCGCGGGCGAAAAGCCTGTGGAAACGCCTGCCCCGACAGCGCCCACGCCCGCCCCGGTGCGCCAGAGCGCGCTGTTCGGCGAGGTGGACGACCAGTTCCGCGCCTTTTTTGCCACCACGGTGGCCACGAACCGCGAGGACGTAGAGCGCGCGCGCCGCAAAAAGAAGGGCGGCGGCCTGTTTGCCCGCCTGCGGAAAAAGGAACCGGCCGACACAGCCGAGCTGGCCGCCCTGTGGGGCGAAGAGGCCAGCGAGAGCTTCACGCAGGAGCTTGGCAACCTGGGCGCCATACGCGACGCCATCGACCAGCGCAGGGCCCAGCCGCCGGAGCAGGCGGCCCCCGCGCAGGAGCCTGCCCCCGTGCAGGAGGCAGCCCCGGCCCGCGCCGCCCGCCTGCAGGCAGAGGAAAAAAGCGCCCAGTTCAGCTTTGGCGCGCCCGCGCCCGAAAAGAAGGGCGGCGTGCGCAGCGCCTTCGGCAATATTCAGGTGCAGTATGACGACCTCACCGGCGCCGCGCCGAAAAAGCAGCCCATCGACATCACCCTGGGCGGGCAGGAGGGCGCGGCGCAGGCCGCGCAGCCGCAGCGCCGCAGCGTCTCGGTGGCGCGCGAGGAGATGGACGAATACGTCTCACTCAGCGATGCGCCCGCCGTGGCCGAAAACCTGGACGATATGCGCCGCACGCGCCTTCTGCGCGCCGTGGCCTGCGGCCTTTCGGCCGTGCTGCTTTTGTATCTTGGCCTTGCGGGCCGCGCGGGCGCCGTGCCGGCCCTGCTTTCCCCGCAGGAAGCCCCGCTGGTGTTTCTTCTGGTAAACTTTGTGCTGCTGGCTGCCACGGCGCTCATCAGCCTTTCTACCATGATTACCGGCGTGCTGGGCCTTTGGGGCGAGCCAAGCACCGATTCGTTCTGCGCCGTGGCCGTGCTGGCCGCGCTGGCGCAGAATGGGGCGTGGCTGTTTGCGTCTGCACAGTTTGATGCGGGTGCCGTTACACTGTATGCGCCGGTGGCGGCCTTCCTTCTGTGCGCCAACGCGGTTGGCAAGTGGATGCAGATGAACGTGGTGTGCCGCAATTTTGACCTTATCAGCGCCAGCGACGAGCAGGCGGCGGCCTTTGTGCTTCCGCGCGAGCAGATGGTGCGCAGGCTGTGCAGCGGCCTTGCCGAAGAAGAGCCGGTGGTGCTGGTAAGCCGCCGCACCGCCCTTGTGAAGGATTTTCTTGCCCAAAGCTTTTCCGTGCGCCTGAACGACGGCATGGCGCAGAAGCTTTCGTGGGTGATGGCCGCGGGTGCGGCCGTGTGCGCCGTGGTGGCGGGCGTGAAGGCCCAAAGCCCCATCGACGCCATGGGCGCGCTGGCCGCCTCGGCATGCCTTGCGGCCCCGCTGGCATGTACGCTGGTGTATGCGGTGCCCGCGCGGCTGATGCAAAGCTATGCGGCGCGGCACAAGGCCGTCATACCCGGCCCCAGCGCGGTGAACACCCTGCAGTATACGAACACCGTGCTGCTGTCTGCCGAGGATTTGTTCCCCGTGGGCAGCGTGCAGCTGCACGGCATCAAGACATTTGAAAAAGAGCGCATCGACCTTGCCATCCTGTACGCCGCCAGTATTCTGGAATCGCACTGCGAGACGCTGCGCGACATCTTCATGGCCATTCTGCAGAACGACAAAAAGCTTCTGCTGCCCGTAGAGGGCGTGAAGCCGGAGGCAGGCTACGGCTTCACCGCATGGGTGGACCACAACCGCATCATTCTGGGCAACCGCGCCATGATGGCGCGCCACGACATCGAACTGCCCAGTATGGATTACGAGAACCGCTACACCAAAAACGGCGCGCGGGCGGCCATTTATCTGGCCGTGGCGGGCAAATTGTACGGTATGTTCCTTGTAAGCTACCTGCCCAACCGCAAGGCGGCCTCTATTCTGGAGCAGCTTACGGGCAGCGGCACCAGCGTTCTCATCCGCTCCAGCGATTTCAACGTCACCAGCGAGCTGGTGGCCGCCACCTACGGCGTGCCCCGCAATATGGTGAAGGTGCTGACGCAGACCGAGTGCGATTTGCTGGAAACAGAGACGGCCTACCGCCCCGAAAGCGAGGGCGTGCTTATCCATTCCGGCTCGTGCGCCTCGTTCTTGGGCGGCCTGCGTGCGGCGCTGTGCGCGGCGCAGGGCGAGCACATGGCCCGTCTGGTGCAGGCTGCGGCCATCATCCTGTCGGCCCTTCTGGGCGTCATTCTGGCCTTTGCGGCGGGCCTCGGCGCGCTGAGCCTGGGCGCCGTGCTGGTGTACCAGCTTGCCTGGTGTGTGCTGACGCTGGCCCTGCCCGTGCTGAAAAAACCCTAGCACCGGGCCTGCAGCGGGTATCTTGCGCTTAAAAGCCCCCCATGCGGGGCAAAGGGCGCAAAGCGCCTTGGCATACGGCTGGTGCAGAAAAGAAAATACCAAAGCCTCCCCCGCCAAATGCGGAGGGAGGCTTTTTCATGAAACCGTTTATCCGGCAGGATGCTTGCGCTAAAAGCTATGCATACCCACAATACGTCAATGTCTCGCCCACATATACAGGCGAGGTGCGTGTGCCGTAATGGCAGGCACTGCACTCATGATATGTGTTATCGTAATATTTGGCCATCACGTCATAATACCCTTCATGCCCATGCATGCAGGGATGACGGGACGTGATGGTCTCCCGGCGCGTGACGTTTGACATGGTGCCCGCCCCGCACATGGTGCACAGCGGCAGACGATAGGCGGAACCGTCGGCAAAAACAGAAAGTGCAGAGACGGCCAAAAGGGCCGCTGCAAGAAAAACGGCGCCGATGTACTTTCCAATGCGCTTCAGGGAACTGCACTACCTTTACCACTCTATAATTGTGTGAATGTTTTCCTGTGCGGCTTCACGCAGGGCGCTTTCTTCGCCGCTGAGGTGAAATGTCCCGTCCATGCCCTCCCACTGCAGGGCTATAGCATCAGGGCTGCCATAGCGCACCAGCGCATAACCGTTTTGCAGGGCCTCCAGCTGCTCCCACCCATCGGGCTGTAAGGCGGCGCGGCTCCAAAATGAAAGAGTAAGCGCCTGATCGCCCTTTCCGTATACAGCGGCCAGTGATTCAATGTGTTCAGGCAGCACCTCTGCGGCAAACGGCTGCTGTGGAATGCTGCCCTTCTGGCATTCACGCGCCAGGGCATTGTCTGATGCGGAAATTTCAACCTGTGCCAGGTGTTGTATGCTCTAAAAGACTTCTTAATCAATCGGTTGGGAAGTCTCTTAGAACACACAACCTAAAACCGAAGAAAG
>PPYE01108996.1_pt1 | contig 10228 bp, 9 predicted proteins | sample 1559881 | NCBI WGS metagenome assembly PPYE01 (sample SAMN08240022, study PRJNA423297) | Human gut metagenome, whole genome shotgun sequencing project.
TGGCAACGCAGATGCCGTGCCGCAGCCGCCGGAGCGGTGCTTAAGCCGTTAGGCGGGAATTGTGCGGTGTTGCCTTAAGTAACAATGTTATGGAAAGCGAGATTATAACGTGAAATATTATAAACTGCATCTGATCCGCCACGGCCTGACGGCGGGCAATCTGCAAGGGCTGTACATTGGCAGCGGCAGCGACCTGCCCCTGTGCGACGAGGGCCGCGCCCAGCTGAAAACGCTGAAAAAGGATTTTGACTATCCGGTCGTGCCGCTGGTGTTCACCAGCCCGATGAAGCGCGCCACCGAGACGGCGGAGATTTTGTTTCCCGGCGTGCGGCAGATTGAGCTGGACGACCTTCGAGAGATGGCCTTTGGCAAGTTTGAAGGCCGCGCCGTGCAGGAGCTGGTGAAGGACCCGGAGTTTGCCCAGTGGATGGACCCGACGAGCCGCACGGTGCCCGCGGGCGCGGAGGACCGGCAGATGTTCTTCAACCGCACGTCGTCGATGCTGATGAAGATGTTTGAGTACATGCTGCGCACCCACACCGAGGAGGCCGCCTGCGTAACCCACGGCGGCGTTATCATGAACATGCTGTCCCAGCACGCCCTGCCCTTCCGCAAGCCGGAGGAGTGGATGACCGACCCGGGCGCGGGCTACAGCGTGCGCCTGGACGCCGAGATGTGGATGCGGGATCATCTGGCCGAGGCGTATGACGTTGTGCCCCACGGGTATCTGGACGGGATGGAGTAATTTACGGGGGATACGGAAGTTTTGTTCCTTCTTTGCAAAGAAGGAACCGAAGAAATTCTAAATAATGGGATATAAAAAGGCACCTGCTCGAGGTTGAGCAGGTGCCTTTTGGTGTATTGGGCGGTAGGGGCCGGCATTCCGCCGGGGCTTCGGTTGCCTCCGGCACGGGGGTTTCCTCCGGCTGCGGAGCGTTCGCATCCAGATACGCCTGATTGTCCGCGATGGTCTGGTTCAGCTCGTCGATTTTTGCCTGCGCGGCATCGCGGGCGGCGAGCAGATCGGCGTTCTCACTGTCGGCGTCCAGGGCGGCCTGGGCGTCCTGCAATTCAGTCTGTGCCTCGGCCAGGCTGGCGTTGGCCTGGTCAATGGCAGCCTGCGCGTCGATGAGCTTCTGCGCGTTCGACAGCGCGGCCTCGGCAGCGGCAGCGGCTTCATCAGTGACGCCGCTTGCCAGCAGGGCGGGCTTTTCGGGCAGGGTCTGCTCGCTGCCGTCGGCGGCGGTCAGGCGCAGGGCCTGGCCGTAGTAGCCGCCCCAGATCGCGATAAAGCTCTTGCCCGGGGCCACGGTCAGCGGCGTGCCGTCGGCGGCGGTCAGGCTGAACGGCCCGGTGGCGTCCTCCTTGCTCCAGGAGATCTGCTCCCACGCGCCGCCGTGCAGGTAGAGGCCAGTGCCGCCGGTCATGTCGTACTGGCGGGTGTAGCCGTCATCCTTGATGCCGCTGGACGCATACAGCACAAACACGTTGGTGAACGCCGCCTGCTGGCCGTTGTCGGCGTCGGTCATCGGGCTTCCGTCGGCGTTCAGCTTCTCGTACAGGCCGGTGCCGGTGTTGTAGTTCAGCTGCTCGCTGTCGGATTTCGAGAACGTCACAGTCAGGCTCATGCCGTTGCGGTTCTCGGGGGCAACCTCCTCCCGCGTACCAAAACGGAACAGCGGGGTGTTGCTGCCCTCCAGCACCGTGCCGTAGCTGGCCGCACCGTTGCGGATCAGCTCGCCGGTGGTGTACCAGCAGTTTTCCTCGCGGTAGCCTGCGTCCTGACGGCCCTGGTCAAAGGCAAACGCCGTCTTGCCGACGTGGTAGCCGTCCAGATCCTGATACGCCAGCGTGTTGAGCAGGTTTGCCGCGTAGACGTTCTTGTCAATCGAGACCGGCATCGCATTCAGCGGCAGCGCAGCCTGCAAAAACAGGTCGCGGCCCGGGCCGACTGGCCCCACCTTGCTGATGCGGTCCACGTCGGCAAACAGCGCCATCAGACCCGCGGTGTTGCCCTCGGTCACGCCCTCGATCAGCACATCGGCGGACGCAATGCCCCACTGGGGCTGTGCGCCGTCCAGCGTGCGCAGCATCACGGCCACGGGGCGCTTGCCGGTGTAGTCGGCGTCGTCCAGCCCGGTCAGCGGGTTGCCTGCCGGGGCCGGAACGGGGGTCGGCTCTGCCGTAGCTACGGGGGAAGGCGTGGCCGCCTGCTCCGGCGTGGCCGCTGCCTGCTGCCCGCTGCAGCCCCCCAGAAGCAGTGCCGCCAGCAGCGCCGCAGCACTGCCCAATGCCTGCCATTTTTTCATAGTGTACCTCTCTCATAAAAACAACGCGGCCCGCCGGGCGAGCCGCGTTGTTGATGGATGCTTAACCTTGGCTGCCCTCAGCGTTCTCCGTGTTTTCCTGCTGATCGGGAGCCTGCTCTGATGCGGGAGCCGACTCCTCGGCGGGGGCCTGCTCCTCAGCGGGGGCCTGCTCCTCAGCGGGGGCCTGTTCCTCTGCGGGAGCCTCGGTGGTGGTTTCAGCCTCGCCGCTGCCGGTGGCGGCTGCGGTCAGGTCGTCGGTGGAGGAGCCGAGGGTCTCACCGGCCTTGGCGTCGTCCTCGACATAGCTCTTCTCGTAGGTCTGGGTCGTGGCGGTGGACAGGTTGACGCCGTCCAGCGTGCTGTGGACAAAGTTCTCGGCAAAGTCTACGTCGGTCACGGCCACATAGCTCTTGCCGGTGTTGACCTCCAGCGGGGTGTCGCTGCAGGTGCCGTCCTCGTTCAGGTAGTACAGGCGCAGGGCCTCCAGCGGGGTGCCCTTCTGCCAGTAGATCTTCTCGCACTTGCCGCCGTAGCAGTATAGTTCTGCTGCATCTTGTACTGGTTGGTGCTCTCGTCGTAGATGAAGCGGGTCTTGTAGGACTGGCTGTGCTCGATCTCGACATACTGGCCGTCAGAGACAACAGGGCCATACTTATCGCTGTAGGCACTGTCCAGGCTGTTGGACAGGTCGCGGGTCGTGCCCAGGCGGTAATCCACAAAGTTAAAGAAGGTGGAGTTGTAGGTGCGGTTCATATCCACATTCTGGCTGCTGATATAGTTTGCGATGTTGTCGGAGTTGGTGTACATCGTGTGCTCCAGCCTCAGAGTACCGGCGTTGTAGCTCTGGCCGGCCCAGTTTACGCGGCCGTAGTCGCGGTAGCCGTTGGCGCCGTCATTGTTGTTCAGCTTGCCGTAGTCGTAGTCGATGGCGTACTGCTGCATGACGACGGACTGGCCCTCATGGACATAGAGCGCCTGCCAGGGCAGGATCAGGCGGAAGAACTGGTCGCGGCCCGAGCGGACGGGGCCGACCTCGCCGACGGTCTTATAATCGGTAAAGACAGGCATGAAACGGGTGATGCCGCCCTCGACCTTGATCTCAAACAGGATGTCGGCCTTGGACAGACCGCGCTGGGGGCGGGCCGCCACGATGTTGTTGACCATCACGGCGGTGATGCGCTGGCCCTCGGGGTAGTCAGCACCCTTCGGCTCACCGGTCAGGACGTTGGCCTCATAGGGGGGCAGCTCGGTGGGAGCGGGGGTCGCCTCCACAGTCGCGGGTGTGCTTTCCGCGGTGGAGGTCGAGATGGTATCGCCGCTCTTTTTGCAGGCCGCCAGCAGCACTGTCAGGGAGAGCAGCGCTGCGATCACAAGCAGAACACGTTTCATTCTATTGCTCCTTTTCTGGTTTTCCTGTTGTAGTAAATATACTAACATTGTAGTCGTTTCAAGGGCGTTTGTAAAGGTGGGGGCGGAGATTTTACAAATACAAATTTTTGTCTCCCCCACGGGGGAAGGTGGCCCCGCAGGGCCGGATGAGGGGAGCAGTGTACTACCGCAACCCGTTTACGGGCAATGCCGTCAGGCCGCCCCTCATCCGCCCTCGGACGGAGCCTCGGGCACCTTCCCCCGAGGGGGAAGGCTACCTTATTTTCGCGTCTGAAGCCAGTACTCCCCCATACTGCTGCCGGGCTTGCCGGTGCATTCGTCGTGCAGGTAGTCGGCAAGGCCCGCGGCGGCGGGGTCCCAGGCAAGAGCCTGGGCTTCGGTTTCAAACTCGACCTCGGCGTACCAGAAGGCCGTGGGCAGGTCGGGGTCCACGCAGTTGACCTCGAGCGTCAGCCCGCCGGGCAGCCGATAGCCGCGGCGCTCCTTGCGGATAAGGGGCTTACCTATTAAATGCTCGAGCTTTGCGAACAGCTCGGCGTCGATTTCAGTCTCGATCTCCTCGCGGCTCAGGGTGCCCGCCCCTTTAAAGCAGAGCACCAACGCCGTGCGCCCGCCCTGCAGGGCCTCGCGCCGGATGCGCACCGTGGGGCGCACGCTGACGTAGCCCTGATCCATCTGATAGTCCGAGGTCTGGGTCAGCCCCTCCGGCCAGCCCGTGACCATCCATTTGCGTTCGATTTCCATAATGAGCCCCTGCCTCCCTGTAGGGGCCGGACATGTCCGGCCCTCAACCTATCCATTATCGCTGCAATGCCGTACAGCAGCGGGCCGGGCATGCCCGGCCCCTACGGCGCTGCGCAGCAGTCGTTGCGCCTGCGGCCATCCGACCTGCTCTTAGTATACCACATTCCGTCTCTCGCGCACAGTTCACAGTATTGCCGTATTTCAACCAAAAAATCGTTGCTTCTTTCGTCAGATTGCCAGTTGCATTTTATCTGCTTACCCCGTATAATAGAGACATAACAGCAAGGGCGCTGCGAATGTGTTTTCGCAGCGTCCTTTTTCTGTAAATAGAGGAAATAAAGGAGTAAGAAGTATGGCAGCAACCGTTATGGAACTTTACGGCAGCAAAGTCTTCAACGAGCATGAGATGCGCGAGCGTCTGCCCAGCTCGACCTACAAGAGCCTCAAGGCGACGATTGAGAAGGGCCAGCCGCTGGACCTTGAGGTCGCCAACGTCGTGGCCAGCGTCATGAAGCGCTGGGCCATTGAGCAGGGCGCCACCCACTACACCCACTGGTTCCAGCCTCTGACCGGCATCACCAGTGAGAAGCATGACGGCTTTGTCAGCCCCCAGCCGGACGGCACCGCCATCATGGAGTTTTCCGGCAAGGAGCTCATCAAGGGTGAGCCGGACGCCTCCTCCTTCCCCTCCGGCGGCCTGCGCGCCACCGCCGAGGCCCGCGGCTACACCGCCTGGGACCCCACCAGCTATGCTTTCGTGAAGGACGATACGCTGTGCATCCCCACTGCGTTCTGCTCCTACACCGGCGAGGCACTGGACAAAAAGACCCCGCTGCTGCGCTCGATGCAGGCCATCTCCGACCAGGCCTGCAAGGTGCTGAAGCTGTTCGGCAAGGATGTGGACCGCGTCGTGACCACCGTCGGCCCCGAGCAGGAGTACTTCCTGATTAAGAAGGAGGACTACCAGAAGCGCCTGGATCTGGTGCTGTGCGGCCGCACGCTGTTCGGCTCTGCCCCGTCCAAGGGCCAGGAGCTGGAGGAGCACTACTTCGGCACGATCCGCCCCATCGTCTCCGGCTTTATGAAGGAGCTGGACGAGGAGCTGTGGAAGCTGGGCATTCCCGCCAAGACCAAGCACAACGAGGTCGCCCCCTGCCAGCATGAGCTGGCCCCCATCTACGACACCACCAACGTCGCCATCGACCACAACCTGCTGACGATGGAGATGATGAGGAAGATCGCCGACAAGCACGGTCTGGTCTGCCTGCAGCATGAGAAGCCGTTCGAGGGCGTCAACGGCAGCGGCAAGCACAACAACTGGTCCCTCGGCACCAAGCACGAGAACCTGCTGGACCCCGGCGACACCCCGATGGAAAACCTGCAGTTCATGGTGTTCCTGTCCGCAGTCATCGAGGCCGTTGACGATTACGCCGACCTGCTGCGCACCTCCGTCGCCACCCCGGGCAACGATCACCGTCTGGGCGCCAACGAGGCACCCCCGGCCATCATTTCCATCTTCGTCGGTGAGGAGCTGGAGGCCGTTATCGATGCCATCTGCACCGATTCCCCCTATGCCGGCCCCGTCAAGATGAAGATGGACCTGGGCGTTGATGTCCTGCCCAAGTTCAGCAAGGACACCACGGACCGCAACCGTACCTCTCCGTTCGCCTTCACCGGCAACAAGTTTGAGTTCCGTATGCCCGGCTCCGCCGAGAACCTGTCCGACGCGAACACGATCCTGAACGCCGCCGTCGCCAAGAGCCTGAAGGAGTTCGTGGCCGAGACCGCCGGTGCCGCTGACTTTGAGTGCGCGGCTGCCGCCTGGGTCAAAAAGACGCTGAACGAGCACCGCCGCGTGATCTTCAACGGCAACGGCTACAGCGAGGCATGGGAGGTCGAGGCCGAGCGCCGCGGCCTGCCGAACCGCAAGTGCACCCCCGACGCGATGATCGCGCTGAAGGACGAGAAGAACATTGCCCTGATGGAGGAGTTCGGCGTCCTGACCAAGACCGAGATGCTGAGCCGCTACGAGGTCGAGATGGAGCACTACTCCAAGATCCTCAACATCGAGGCCCGCACGATGCTCAAGATCGCCAACAAGCAGCTGATTCCCGCCGCCACCGCCTACATGGGCGAGGTCGCCGGCGCAGCCGCCGCCAAGACCGCCGCTGTGGAGGGCATCTCCACCAAGGCCGAGACGAAGGTCCTGACCGCCCTGAGCAAGTACACCGACGAGATGTCCGACGCCACCGACGCCCTGCAGGCCGCTACCGACAAGGTCAGCGCCATGGACGACGAGGCCGCCAAGGCACACGCCTTCCACGACGAGGTCATCCCCGCGATGGATGCCCTGCGTGCCGCCGCCGACGAGGCCGAGAGCATCGTCGATGAGGATTACTGGCCCCTGCCCTGCTACAGCCGTATGCTGTTCTATACCGAGTGATTTTCTCCCGCGCTTTTTGTAGGGGCGGGTCCCGTATCCGCCCGCAAGAGGCTGCCGGTTGACGGGCGCATATAGAATGCGCCCCTACGGGTTGGGTTGTTTCCCCGCAAGCAACAGCCCGCCCACACCACGCCATTTTCCTTACTGGCCGCGCCCCCGCCCCGCACAGTGAAGACGCAGCCGGGTGTAAGGTTACACCCTTTTACAATCGCCATTCTCCTTTTCCTATTTCTTACACCAGCTCGAAAGGCCCGCCCGCTCAAGGTGGGCCTTTCGAGTATCTGCGGCTTCCCCCTTGGGGCTGCGCCCGCAGGCGCGTGTCGAAGCGCAACCGCCGGAGGCGGCTCTTAGCGCGGAGACTGAAGCTGCCGCCCGCAGGCGGCTGATGAGGGGCAGCCTCGCCATACGACCCGTTCACGGTCTGCCGCGGCACACTCACCCCTCATCCGTCGCTTCGCGCCACCTTCCCCCGCAGGGGAAGGCTTTTACAGGAGGTTCCTATGAAACGCACCGCACAGGACATTCTCAACTTTGTGGAGGATAACGACGTCAAGTTTGCCAAACTGACGTTCTGCGATATTTTCGGCAACCAGAAAAACGTTTCGCTTTTTGCCAGTGAGCTGCCCCGCGCCTTTTCCGAGGGTGTCAGCTTCGACGGGTCGTCCATCGCCGGGTTCATGAACGTCGAGGAGAGCGACCTTGTGCTCTGGCCGGACCCGGACACCGCCACCGTGCTGCCGTGGCGCCCCACCGAGGGCCGCGTCATCCGCATGTACTGCGACATCACCCTGCCCAACGGCAAGCCGTTTGAGGGCAACTGCCGCGGCTACCTGCAATCCGTCATCAAGCGTGCCCGCGCCATGGGCCTTGTCTGCAACGTCGGCTGCGAGTGCGAGTTCTACCTGTTCGAGACCGACGAGCACGGCAGCCCGACCCGCATTCCGCTGGACATAGGCGGCTATTTTGACATCCCGCCGCTGGACAAGGGCGAGAACATCCGCCGGGAGATCTGCTTTGCCATTGAGGAAATGGGCCTGCACCCCGAGCACAGCCACCACGAGAGCGGCCACGGCCAGAACGAGGTCTGCTTCCGCTACACGACGGCGCTGAAATCCGCCGACAATCTGAACACCTTCAAGAGCACCGTCAAGGCCATTGCGGCCCGCAACGGTCTGTTTGCCAGCTTCATGCCCAAGCCTTTGGCCAACCAGCCGGGCAGCGGTCTGCATGTCAATGTCTCGCTGCTGCGGGACGGCAAGAACCTGTTTGACGGCGCCTTTACGCCCGACAGCGAGGCCGGACATTTTGTGGCGGGCATCCTGGCCCACGCGCGGGAGCTGACGGCGTTCTGCAACCCTGTGCCCAACTCCTACGCGCGCCTGGGCGCAAACGAGGCCCCGCTGTACGTGAGCTGGAGCCGCCAGAACCGCAGCCAGCTCGTGCGTCTGCCCAGCGCCCACGGCGAGTTCTGCCGCGTTGAGCTGCGCGGGCCCGACCCCGCGGGCAACCCGTATCTGGTCATCGGCCTGATCCTGGCCGCCGGTCTCGACGGCATCGAGCACAGCCTGCCCCTGCCCGAGGCCGTGAACCGCAACCTGTTCCATCCCAGCGCCGCGGCGGGTCTGGACAGCCTGCCCCGCACCCTGCGCGAGGCCATCACCGTGGCCGGGCAGAGCGAGTTTATCAGCCGCGAGCTGCCCGTTGCCCTGATGAACAAGTACTTTGAGTACCAGACCCAGCTCTGCCACGACGCCGAGGGTGCCCCCGACACCGAGAGCTGGGAAAGAGCGCACAGCTTCCTGATCATTTGATTTTACGGGAGTACGTAGGGCGGCCTGCCCTCAGGCCGCCGTGCCCGTGTGCCCAGAGAGAAAACTTTTCCGTGCGGCACACGCCCACGGCGGGGTGGGGGCACCCCGCCCTACGGCCTGCCCGAAAGCTTTATCGTAAATTATCAGGAAGGGAGGGCAGCCTATGGCAAAAGCCCTGATCGTTTCGGCGGGGAACAACGCCAATGAATATCTGGCGCGGCATATCGGAGAACTGGGCTATACCCGCCCCACGATTGTCGCCAGCGGCGGCGAAGCGCGCCGCCGCATGGATACCAACGACTTTGAGGTCGTCATCATCAACACGCCCCTGCCCGATGAGTTCGGCCACGAGCTGGGCACCGACGCCGTGGAAAAGACCGACGCAGGCGTCATCCTTCTGGCCAAGACCGGCACCGCGGAGCAGATCGCGGATAAACTGCAGGATTTCGGCGTGCTTGTGCTGGCCAAGCCGTTCACCGGCGCACAGTTCCGGCAGGCCGTGCAGATCGCGGCCAGCAGCTACAAGCGCCTGGCCGTGCTGCGGACCGAGAACGCAAAGCTGCTGGACAAAATCGCCCAGCTGCGGCTGGTGGACCGCGCAAAGTGCTATTTGATTGAGAAAAAAGGCTACACCGAGACCGACGCCCACCGCCTGATCGAAAAGCACGCCATGGACACCCGCATGAGCCGCGGCGAGGTCGCGCAGGAGATTTTGGAGGAGGATGAGGAGGAGGAATAACAGCAAAAAAGCGACTGCCCAACCGGACAGCCGCTTTTTGTTTAAATAAAAAATAATAAATAAGAAATAATAAATGTGGTGTGCCGCCCGCGGCGGCACATTTTAAAAGGCAAGCATTCCCGCTTTCCGTTGCTGTAGGGGGCGGCGTCCCCGACACCCCGTTTTGTTTGCGCCCTCGGGCGCAAACTCCACCTTCTTTATTATTTATTATTTTTTATTTATTATTTGCACATCGCACGCCTTATCTTTTTACAGATACCCATACCTCTTTCTCCCCCTCACAACAAACCCTCCGGTGCATACCAGCGCCATGGCCTCGGCGGCAACTACCGCAAGCCAGATGCCGTCCACGCCGATGATAAGCGGCAGGGTCAGGATGGACACGACCTGGAACAGCAGCGTGCGCAGGAAGGAGATGGCCGCCGACACTGTGCCGTTGTTCAGCGCCGTGAAGAACGCCGAGCCGAAGATGTTGAAGCCTGACAGGATAAAACTGATGCAGTACAGCTTCATGCCGTGGGTCGTCAGCGCCAGCAGCCCCGCATCGTAGCCGACGAAGATTTTGGCCAGCGGCTCGGCCAGCAGCTCACTGGAAGTCAGCATCGCCACACCGGCCACCGCAATGATGCCCGCACTTTTGCGCAGCAGGTTTTTCAGTTCGTCCTTATTGTCCGCGCCGAAGTGGTAGCTGACAATGGGCGCTGTGCCCTGAGAATAGCCGATGAACACCGCCGCGAACACAAAGCCCACATACATAAGCACGCCGTAGGCCGCAACGCCGTCCGCGCCGAAC
>PPYE01662603.1_pt1 | contig 10227 bp, 13 predicted proteins | sample 1559881 | NCBI WGS metagenome assembly PPYE01 (sample SAMN08240022, study PRJNA423297) | Human gut metagenome, whole genome shotgun sequencing project.
ATTAAAGTTACCCTTTTTTCTGAAAACCATATCAAAATCTTTTTCAAAAAGTTCTTGACATATCACCAGAATGCTTTCAGCTTTATTATACCGTATACATTTTCCATATTCAAGAAAAAGCAAACAGATGATTTGTACAAAATGTATGAAAATGAAAATGAAATTAATCATTTTTGGAAATAGATGCAATAAGAATACTCTGATATACTGAAGTCAGCAAATAAGCAGGAGGGATTTACACATGATAATAATTGGAGAAAAAATTAATGGCTCTATTCCTGTTGTGGCAGATGCCATTGCCCGCCGCGATGCAGAATTTATCAGGGAAAGAGCGAGGATGCAGGATGCTGCAGGAGCAACTTATATTGACTGCTGTGCGTCCGTTCCTGAGGAAGAGGAAGTGGAGACCCTGAAATGGATGATCGACTGTATTCAGGAAGTCAGCGATCTCCCGATCTCTGTAGACAGCCCCAGTGCAGAGGTACTGGCACAGGTATTTCCGTATTGCAAACGCCCGGGACTTATCAACTCTGTTTCCGGCGAGGGAAATAAAATAGACATACTGTTTCCTTTGATCGCGGATACCAAATGGGAAGTGATCTGTCTTCTTTCTGATGATACCGGTATTCCCAAATGTGCCGCAGACCGTCTGAAGGTATTTGATAAGATTATGGCAAAAGCAAAAGAATACGGAATCAGTCCAAGCCGTATGCATATTGATCCTCTTGTTGAGATGCTCTGCACCTCAGAAGATGGAATTGCAATGAACGTAGAAGTAATCAGTACGATCCGCAGGCAGTATCCGGATATCCATATCACAGCAGCAGTCAGCAACATTTCATTTAACCTTCCGGTACGCAAGATGGTAAATCTTGGATTTACGGTGCTTGCAATGAATGCCGGTCTGGACAGCGCTATTCTGGATCCGACTAACCGGGATATGATGGGTGTGATCTATGCAACAGAAGCACTGTTAGGACAGGATGACTATTGTATGGAATACATAAGCGCTTATAGAGAAGGAATTTTCGGACCAAAAAAATAAAAAACAAAGGACAAAATATATTTATTAATTCAAATAAGGAGGATTTTTACAATGGCAGGTATTCAGGACGTTTATGCATTAGTAGAAAAAGGAAAAGCAAAACTGATCGCAGCAGCAGTTCAGGAGGCGATTGATGCAGGATGTGATCCTACAGAAATCTTAAATGAGGGCATGATCAAGGCGATGGACTCTGTTGGTGAAAAATTCAAAAATGGTGAGATTTTTGTACCGGAGATGCTGGTAGCTGCAAGAGCAATGAAAAAGGGTGTGGAAGTATTGAAACCACATCTTGCAACAGGCGCTGCCGGAGCTGCCGGAAAAGTTATCATCGGAACAGTTGCAGGTGACCTTCACGACATCGGAAAGAATCTGGTCAGCATGATGCTTGAGTCTGCCGGATTTGAAGTAATTGATCTTGGAGTGGATGTTCCAAAGGAAAAATTTGTAGAGGCATATGAGGCAAATCCGGACACAAAGATCATCTGCTGCTCCGCACTTCTTACCACAACCATGCCGGCTCTGAAAGACGCGGTAGCTCTTCTCAACGAATCTTCCTTCCGTTCCAATATCAAGGTTATGGTCGGCGGTGCTCCTATCACTCAGGCCTTTGCAGATGAGATCGGTGCAGATGCCTATACAGAAGATGCTGCTTCCTGTGCAAAAAAAGCAAAAGAGCTGGTTGCCTGATGATATATGCTTGAAGAATCATTTGAGTGGCTGGATCAGAAGCAATGCTCCGCCTATCTGGAACGACTGGGGCTTTCGTGGCCCCGGGAGCTTTCCCGGGAGTTTCTGGATCAGCTGATCCGGACGCATCTGGAAAAAATCCCTTTTGAAAATCTGGATCTGGTAAAAACCCATGAAGTGATTCCTACAGATTTGGAAAGCATTTATAACAAGATAGTCCTGAACAGACGGGGAGGTTATTGTTTCGAATTAAATGCTTTACTGCTGGGACTTCTTCGGGGGATTGGATTTGAGACATATCCGGTAGCCTGCCGGGTTATGATGCGTCCCGGACTCCGGATGCCCACGCACCGGGCAAGTGTGGTCTGCCTTAATGACCGGAAATATTTCTGTGATGTAGGGTATGGAGGGATCGCCTGTACCCGGGCTGCATGGATGGAAACAGGTTCTGTTACAGAAACGGAGTTTGGGAGCTTTTATTTTGAACGTGAATGTTTCGGATGGCTGAATTTCTGGTATCAGTCCAAAAAACAGGGCGGGGAAGAACCGGTAAAAATCTTTATGATATCTGAAGTTCCCAGTGCGCCGGTAGATTTTGCTCCTGCCAATGAAGCCATGTGCCGAAAAGGGTCGATGTTTTATGATAAAATGATCGTACAGAAAATCACATCCTACGGTCCTGTATCCATAGATGGTGATTATTTTACTCTTCGGGGAAAAGACGGAAAAACAGTATCCGTGATTTCTTCAAAGACGGAACTTCAGGATATCCTGAAAAGAGAATTCCAGATCGAATTCACATTATAGTTTTTTAACCGACGTGGATTTTGCCACGTCGGTTTTTTGATGCCAAATTATGTGTTTTTTATGAATGATAGTAAAACTGCACAAAAACATGCGCCGAATTTTGGAATGGGTTACACGTTTAACCTTTGCTGAAACATTTTTTTTACAGTATCATATGATTAGTGAAAAATAGTAAAGAAGGAATGTATATGGAACAAAACAGGATCCGAATTGTGGATATCGCAGAAACACTGGGTCTTAGTACAGCGACAGTTTCAAAAGTCATTCATGGTAAAACCAGCAAGATTTCAAATGAAACAGTCAAACGGGTTCAGCAGGAACTTGAAAGAACCGGGTATATTCCAAATATGGCTGGAATTTTACTTGCAAGAAATAATTCAAGGATTATTGGTGTGGTTGTAAATGACAATATCAAATATGAAGGCAGAGTTTTGGAAGATGGATTTGTAATGTCATCTTTGAATGCACTTTCACATGAAGTGAATAAAAAAGGCTATTTTTTGATGATAAAGACAACCGCAGACATCAATGAAATCCCGGTTTTTGCTTCTATGTGGAACATGGACGGACTGATTCTCATGGGATTTTGTGAGACTGATTATGAAATGCTTAGAAATCAGATGCGAATATCCTTTGTCGTGTATGATGGATATTTTGACAAATGTTCAAAAGTTGTTAATCTCGTGATCGATCACTATGATGGTGGTTATCAGGCGGGCAGCTGTTTTAAGGAGCTTGGACATAAAAAGGCATTATGTATTTCAGACAACTATATATGTATGGATAAAGAACGCATAGATGGATTTCGTAAGGCTTTTGAGCCGGGAGCGACGATTGTTTGGCGGATTCCCAATACTGTAAAGAAAAGAATGATTTTTTATCAGGATAAATTTCCAGAACTTTTAAAGAATGAAGTCAGTGCTATTTTTGCAGTATCTGATTATTATGCACTGGAATTTATGCGGTTTTTGCAGGGAATGGGGGTTCGGATTCCTGAAGACATGCAGATAATTGGATTTGATGATACTACGTCAAGCAGAGAAAGTAATCCCGCCCTGACTACGATTCACCAGGATGCGCCTCTTAGAGCCAAAACGGCGATAGAGTGCATTGAAGCAATGCGTGACGGAATAGAGTGTGAACCTGGAATTGTTCTTCCTGTTAAACTAATCAAAAGAGAAAGTACGAGGGTATTACCGTGTCAGAATTTATGAAATCCTTATGTAAAATAGCAATACCTGTCACTTTACAAAGCATGCTGCAGGCATCATTTTCGATTGTAGATCAGATAATGATCGGACAGTTAGGTGAGACAAATATATCGGTAGTCGGATTATGCGGTAATTACTCACTGATTTTTTCTGTAGTGATCGGTGCGGTAAGTACGGTTGCAGGGATATTAATAGCGCAGTTTATCGGAGCAGACGATATGAGAGAGGCATGGAGCAGCTTCGATGTCAGTCTGATCTGCGGGATCATAATAGCTGCATTGTTTCTATTTGGATCAGGAATTTTTCCAACACAGATACTTGGATTATATACGAATGATATCAGTATTATAGAAACGGGTTCCATGTATTTTCGGATTGTAGCATTTTCATATATTCCAATGGCAGTAAGTACTGTTATATCTGCATGGCTGCGTTGTCAAGAACATGCAGATATACCATTTTTTGCAAGTCTTGGAGCGGTTGCAGCAAATACGGGACTGAATTATGTGCTGATATTCGGAAAACTTGGCTTTTCGTCTATGGGAATAAAAGGTGCAGCAATCGCAACGCTTGCTTCCCAGTTATTTAATTTGGCATTTATTATGATCGGGTTTATCATTTGTGTCAGAAATGATGGCGATCAGCCGATATGGTCGCTGCACTTTAAGAAGATTACCATATGGAATTATCTTGGCATGATTATGCCGATTTTGATCAGCGAATTTTTATGGAGTCTTGGACAGAATGTGGAATCGGCAGTATATGGTCATCTTGGCACCGCAAACCTTGCGGCTTACACCCTTACATGCCCGATACAGGGACTGATCGTAGGCGCCCTGAGCGGTTTATCCGCGGCAGCCGGTATAATGGTTGGCAAGAGACTGGGAAAGAAAGAGTATGATCATGCATATAGAGAAGCTAAGAAAATCATGTATGCAGGCTTAACAGGTGCAGTATTTGTGTCGGCATTGCTTATATTGCTGGCGGGAGTATATACCGGATTGTATCGTGTAGATATTAATGTAAAAGAGCTTGGAAAGCTTCTTCTCTGCATCTTTGCGCTGTATGCCCCAATAAAGGTTGAAAATATGATTCTTGGCGGAGGCATTATAAGGAGTGGCGGAAATACAAAAATTATAATGATTATTGATATTATTGGTACATGGTGTATTGGAATTCCGCTTTGCCTGCTTGCTGCATATGTTTTTGAATGGGGAATTGCAGGAGTATACGCATTGCTTACTACAGAAGAAATATTCAGGCTGGCTGTATCACTTATTATTTTCAAAAAGCGTAAATGGATGATCAGTTTGTCCTAGCGATAAGATTAACAGATGTATGAACGTATACCGGAGGGGCTGCCACACAAAAAATTAGTGCGGCAGCATTTTTCTTGCAGTTGCTTTTACTAGCAGCATCATAGGACGGCGTAATTCGTCTTTCATTCCCGGAAAATCCATCATTTCCTGAGGCGGCTCTGCCTCCTCTATGGCTTTGAGCTCAAAACCGCTATTCAGAAGCCCCATAAAAATCTGTGTAAGCGTATGATGCTGCTTTGTCACATTGCATCCCAAAAAGTTTGTTTTTCTCTCTCCTGGAGTGAAATAATTATCTACTGGCCAATATAATGGAATTCCTTCTTCTGTATAAATCCAATCTTGTCCAACGCCCGAGGTAAATACCGGATGTTCAATATTGAAAAGAAAAGTTCCATTTTTTTTCAGTGTTTTATGTACTTTTCGAAATACCTGGCTGATATCTTCGATATAATGTAAAGCCAGATTGGATATCACGCAGTCCCAGGTATTTTCTGGGTATTCGTAGTCCTCAATCCCGCAAATTCGATATTCTATTTGTTCAGCAGAATTCTTTTTTCTGGCTGTCTCAATCATTTTTTCGCTCATATCAATTCCCAATATCTGAGCAGCTCCTTTTTCTGCCGCAAATTTACAATGCCAGCCATAGCCGCAGCCCAGATCAAGCATCTTTTTTCCCTGAAGTGAAGGAAACAGAGGTTTTAGCTGATGCCACTCTCCGGCAGAGGTTAAACCGCCTTGGCTGCGGGGCATTTTTGCATATTCCTCAAAGAATTTTTTATCGTCATATTCGTTCATAATAAGTACTATCCTCCCTGTGATGTTTAGATTAGTAATGAATTTATTCTAACACAATTTTGAGAATGAAGAAACTTTAAACTATAGTATTTTATTCCCGGCTTTTTCTTTTTTTCTGAATATTTTTCATCTGCTTTTTTGTGATGAATTTATAATCCGTTTCAAAGCCACAAACATTGTGCAGTGCATCAGTCAGTTTGTCCGGATTGTTCCGCAACTGAAGGCATTTCCTAAATCTTTTTCAAGATAACGATATATCACTAATGCAAGAAAACAGATAAGAAAGTGGGCTTTTATGCGTATATCATCATGAAGAAATACTGACCTTGCCTCAAAATCAGTCTTCACTATACGGAAGCATTCCTCGATTTCCCAACGACCTTCGCTGACTTTTAAGATTTCTTTTACGTCATCATCCAACAGATCCGTAGTTACTGCATAAGAAACTCTGGATAAAATCAGAGGGGGCGACGGCGCTGCAGATGTCTTTCCTGTAAGCTGTGTTTTTACAGTAATTCCATGGGAATCAGAAGTATCTGATGTATGGATGAGAGAATTTTATGAGACCTGGATGAAATTGAACTGGTAGGAAAAAATATCCTCTGTGGGGAATATGATAACCCAGAACATGCCTGTTCTTTTGAAATCGCAGCACTGACAGATATCAATGATTATACCGATCTTTTAGGTTATCCGCAGACCATGATCGTCATTGACCAGGCAGTCTCGGACTTTGCAAAAGAATCGATTATATGGAAAGCAGGAATACAGTATGAAAAAGAATTCGATGAAAAGACGGAGTTTGCAGTGGAAAACATTCTCAGAGCAAGTCCGGATGCGTCAGATTTTTCCTGGGATTCTAAAATCCAACTGACAGTACATGTTACGAATAAAAACGCCGGAGTTTCCAAAGTTGATGAAAAACACTCCGGCGTTTTTGATGTTATCAAGATGACTTAGTCTTCAAATCTTGTAAGGAAGCGTCTGGATAATAGCCCGATTATACATATCATCAGTCCACTGGGAATCAGTACCCAGTAAACACTGTTCGAGAAATGATCGAATAAAGCACCATAAATAAGCTGTCCTGCCGGCTGCGTACACATGGAAAGTGTAAATACATAGGACATGATCTTCCCCATCAGATGATCGGGAGTTTTTTTCTGTATGAGAGAAATCGCATAAGTAGAAAAAAGGCTGCATCCAAGCTGGCAGGCGCAAAACATGATAAGCAGGATCAGATAACGGTAAAATGTCTCAAATGGCAGGATAAACGCTGTACCACAAGGAATCAGGCAAATACCGAACATAACTAAAACAATACTAAGATGGCGGCTGCGCAGCTTTTGTGCCAGCAGTACTACCATTAGGCTGCCTAATACAGATGCGATTCCCATGGCGCTTTCTGCAATACCGTAATGGTTTGCGGAAAGCCCCAATACAGTCCGTACCAGATATGGAAAACCAATTACTGCAGTTCCGGATACAAACAGACTTACGGCTGCGGCTAATAAAAGAAGCTTTAAAATACAGGGCTGCTGATCTCGAAGAAAGCGCATGCTGGCAGAAAAATCCTCTTTCATTATTTTATGAATTTTTGCATTGTCTCTGGATTTTTTATAGTCTATTTGGATAAAGCATTCTAAGAGAGCTGTTATGAAGAAGCACACAGCCGCAGCATAGAAAATTGGCCGAATCCCAAGTACGGTATAAAAAATACTGCCTGAAAATGGAGTGATCAGGGAGGCAATGGAAGCGACCTGACTGACTATGGCATTTCCTTTTAGGATGTTGTCTCCTGACAGCATCTGGGGAATACAGGCCTGTACGGTAGGAGATTCAAAAGCTCCCAGAACAGAAAGCAGGATAAGCAGTATACCGATGACAATAATATCATGCTTTGAAGGAACGGCAAAACTGGAAATCAGTACAGATATACCAGAAAGAAGATCCAGCATAACCATAATATTACGACGATTTGCCCGATCTGCGAGGATTCCTCCAAGGGGAGACAATAAAACTGTGGGAAGCATAGAAAGGGCTAAAAGTCCTGCAAAAACAGAAGCGGAACCTGTCTGTTCCAGTATGTACATAGAAAGAGCAAATTTCAGTGAGAAATTTCCAATTAAGGAGCTGACCTGCCCCAAAATTAAAAGAGTGAAATTACGGGTAAAAAGTTTCTGCTTCATTTTTTCCTCCTGAATAAAAATATCTGTAATACGTCAGCGGCAAGACCGGCGGCGCTTAATCCGGCACACCAGATGGCAGCCGTTGTCTTTCCCTTATCTGCAAGATGCTTTGCCCCGGCTAAAAGACTAATCTCTGCTGCCATAGAAGTTCCTCTTGCAGCGAACCGGAACAGACGGCTTTGTTTGTATTTTTGTGTGATTCCCTTATCCAGATGTTCGGCAGCGGTTTCGATTTTTTGTTCAAGCTGGGAAGCCATATTTTCAATTTTCTGATCAAATTCCTTTTCTGTCATGATTTATACCTCCATATTTTCAATTTCCATATGCACCAAAGAAAAACCGGCAGTAATTTGAACATTGCGTTCTTTCCCGGAAAAGGTTTTTGTTAATTTTTCTTTAGAAATTGCAAGTTGTTTCACCGCATACTCCTTTCAATACCGAACGATGGTATGTATATGTTTAAAATAAAATTGCCTTACGGCAACTTTATTTTTCTTCTGGGATTTTTTCAAAAAATTCTTCTACCAGGGCACAGACAGAATCATCCATAAGAGGTACGCCCATTTTTTCCAGCATATCTCCAAGAAAGCGGAATTTGTTTCTCATTCCTTCTTTATCCGAAGGGAAAATAGAGGGCAGCATCCACAAACTGGTGAGCAGTGGTATGAGTTCAGCAATTTCCTTTGCATATTCCGTATGGATCGAACCATCTTTGTTTCCTTCTTCCAAAAGCTCCTGATAATATGGAGTTAAAATACGCCGGTTGGATTCGATCATTTCCACCAGAAGCCTTGGATTTCTTTTCAGTGGAATCGACTGTATGGTAATGTTAGTCTGTTCTTCATCAGATTGATTCAGGCGAATTGTCTCCCTAAGCTTCTGCAGACCATTGAGGTCAGAACGATTTTTTACTTTTTCAAAGGGATTGTTGGAGGAAAACATACGGTCGCTTACGGCATCCATGATTTCTTCTTTTGATTTAAAATGATGGTAGACGGCTCCTTTTGACAGGCCATCTAAATTATCTACAATATCTTGAATTGTGGTGTTATCATATCCCTTTTCTAAAAACAGACGGTGGGCCACATCAAGAATTTTTTCCACAGTTACTTCCGGATATTTATTTCTTGCCACAGGATAGTCTCCTTTCCTAACATTCTCTTGGTATGTATTGATTATATCGAAACTGAAACCTTCTGTCAAGATACATTCATTTGGTATTATAATTAATATGACATGATACCAGGGTCAAAAGCCCCTGCTGAATCTTGAAAATTTAATATTTTACTGTAAATTAAAAAACCCCTTTTATGAGTTATAATAAAAGTAACTTATGAAAGGTGGTATATCCTATGTCTTTTCGTACCAATGATTGCCAACAAATATCGTTGAATGATAAACTGATGAATCTTACCGAACGTGAAAAGAAAGCTTTGAATAAATCCTGGGCTAAGGTTTTTGCGGATGAAATTTTTCCTGCAATAGACGAAGAACGTTTTTCTGTTTTGTATAGTGATAAAGCGTCCAGACCTAACACACCTGTAAATGTTATTATAGGAGCACTTATCATCAAAGAACTTTTTGATTATTCGGATGACGAGATTGTTGAAAATCTTATGTTAGATCTACATCTTCAATACGCTTTGCACACCACAAGTTATGATGAACAGCCACTTTCTGACAAAACTTTGAGCCGTTTCCGTAAAAGATGTTATGACCATGAAACACTTCATGGTGTAGATTTATATCGTGACTGTGTATAAGACCTTAGTGGTAAGATTGCAAAAATAATGAAACTGGACGGGCGTATTCGTCGTATGGATTCTATGATGATTGAATCTAACATTCGATTTTTGAGTCGTATGGAGCTGATATACACCTGTATTTCAAAACTGATTGTATATCTTACAAAGAATGCTTCTGATAAAGTTTCAGAACAATTGAAGCATTATGCAGATTCAAATGACTATAACCGCATCTTCTATCATCAAAGATATGATGATATGGAAAATATAATTCAAATGCTGCTGACTTTGAATAATCCACACAATTTGACAAATCCAGTATTTATGCGGGTTGCAAACAAAGTTGCTTAGTATCTGGCAACAAAATGGCAACATTTTGTGGTTATTCAGCGAATAAAGATTTTATTTCATAACGTATATAAAGAAACC
>PPYE01108235.1_pt1 | contig 10226 bp, 9 predicted proteins | sample 1559881 | NCBI WGS metagenome assembly PPYE01 (sample SAMN08240022, study PRJNA423297) | Human gut metagenome, whole genome shotgun sequencing project.
CGATTTCTGCAATCGCATCTGACAAAAAATGCATTCGCCATCGCACCAACTCATTTGTGCGGTATTGCCTTAAGGCAACACCGCACAACTCGGCGTCACCTTAATCCGCGAAGGAAGCAACGGGGGCTGCATGGCAAAAAGTGCAGCCCTCATTCTGTTTTGGAGGAGAAACAAACGATGAACATTATCCTGCTTTCCGGCGGCTCCGGCAAGCGCTTGTGGCCGCTGTCCAACGATATTCGCTCAAAGCAGTTTATCAAGATTTTCAAGAAGGAAGATGGCGCTTATGAGTCGATGCTGCAGCGCGTCTATCGCCAGATTAAGCAGGTGGATACTGACGCAACCGTGACCATTGCGACCAGCAAGACGCAGGTGTCTGCTATCCACAACCAGCTTGGTGAGCATGTCGGTGTGAGCATCGAGCCATGCCGCCGCGACACGTTTCCTGCCATTGCGCTGGCAACGGCGTATCTGGTGGATGTGCTGCATATTGACCCGTCGGAATCGGTCGTCGTTTGCCCGGTTGACCCGTATGTGGAGGACGCTTACTTCGAGGCGCTCAAGGAATTATCGGCGCAGGCGGACAAGGGCGAGGCGAACCTCATTCTCATGGGCATTGAGCCGACGTATCCCAGCGAAAAGTACGGCTACATTATTCCACAGAACGGCGAACATATATCGTCGGTAGATACCTTCAAGGAAAAGCCGACGGCGGATGTGGCGGCGGAGTATATTGCCCGCGGCGCACTGTGGAACGGCGGCGTGTTCGCTTACAAACTGTCCTACATGATAAACAAGGCGCACGAGCTGATAGACTTTATCGACTATCAGGATTTGTTCAGCAAGTACGCTGCAATCAAAAAGATTTCTTTTGACTATGCCGTTGCAGAGCATGAAAAACAGATTCAGGTTGTGCGTTTTGCGGGCATGTGGAAAGATCTCGGCACATGGAACACCCTGACCGAAGCCATGGAAGAAACAATCATCGGCAAGGGTGAACTAAACGACAAATGCAGGGGTGTGCATATCATCAACGAGCTGGATGTGCCGGTGCTGGCGATGGGGCTGCATGATGTGGTGATTAGCGCATCAGCGGAGGGAATTCTGGTATCCGACAAGGAGCAAAGTTCCTACATCAAGCCATTCGTGGACAAGTACGAGCAGCAGATTATGTTCGCGGAGAAGTCGTGGGGCAGCTTCCGCGTAGTGGATGTGGAGATGAACTCGCTGACCATCAAGGTGACGCTGAACCCCGGTCACAACATGAATTACCACAGTCATCAGTACCGCGACGAGGTGTGGGTGGTGATTTCCGGCGCGGGCAGAACGATTGTCGAGGGGGTAGAACGTCCGGTCAAGACGGGAGATGTCATAACGATGACAGCGGGTCAGCGCCACACGGTCATTGCAGACACGGAGCTGAAGATGATAGAGGTGCAGCTGGGCAAGGATATCAGCGTCCATGACAAGAAAAAGTTCACTTTGTGATTGACAGGACGCATAAATTGGTATATGCTGGCTCTCGAAACAGAAGAAATGCCAAAACTACTGGAGGCGGAGGATGCCGGATGTGTAAAGTGCTTCTGATTACGAATATCCCTGCGCCATATCGGGTAGATTTGTTCTACTATATGCAGACGCATCAGCAGACGCACGAGTTTTTCGTCATTTACACGAATCGCAATGAGGACAACCGGCAGTGGGTAATTGACGAGCGCAAACTCCTGCAATCGACGATTCTGGAATCCAAAATCATCAAGCGCAAGGGCGAAGGGGATGTGCACTACCTGCATATTCCGCAGCACCTGACGAGGGAAATCACTCGCATCAACCCGGATGTGGTGATTGCGTGGGAGTACAACCCATCCGCGCTGAAAGCATTGCTCTGGTGCAAGCGCCACGGCAGGAAGTTCATCCACCTCACGGACGGCACGCTGCATTCGGAGCGGAACATCGGGCGCGTGCAGAAGCTCATGCGGTATATCATCATCCGCCACGCCGACGCGTGCATTGCCAGCAGCACCAAAGCGAAGGAAAAGCTGCTGCACTGGGGCGCGCCGGAGCGGAAAATCTTCCTTAGCCTGCTGACGGTGGATATTTCCCGCTTCCGCTATGCCGAAAAGCGCGAAAATCAGCATACGCTGCTGTTTGTGGGCAGAATTATCCCCCTGAAAGGGCTGGATTTGCTCCTGCGCGCGCTGCCGAAAGTGCATCAGCCGTTTGAACTGCTGATTGTCGGCGACGGCGAGGCGGAAGAGAAGGCGAAATTGATGGCGATGGCGGAAGAAACGCACGTTGCGCAGCACATTCACTGGCTGGGATTCCAGTCTGGCGAGCCGCTGGCGGATGCCTATCGCCGGGCGAGCGTGTTTGTTCTGCCGACCCGCGAGGACTGCTTCGGGCTTGTGCTGCTGGAAGCGCTCTGCTCCGGTACGCCGATTGTCGCGTCGAAGTATGCCGACGGCGCGTATGACACCGTGCATCCGGGCGAAAACGGGCTGATTGTTGACCCGGAGGATGCCGACGCGCTGGCGGAAGCCATCGACAGCATTCTGGGCAGCGAGGAAATTCAGCGGCGCTATTCGCAGAACTGCCGCCAGTATATTTCGCAATTCGAGTTTGAGGCGGTCATGCAAGGGTATCTGCAGGCGATTGCGTTCGTCACATCAGGCAACAAATAACATCAAACTGCCGTACTTTTGTGGCAGCTTTTTTGTTCCGCCGCTTGACAGTGGTGCTATAATAGGCGTGATGAAGCGCCACACCTTCATCCGAAAAGAGGAAATCAGTATGAAAACAACGCATCACGGTCAAATGTCGGAGTCTTTCCTGACAGCCGTCTTTTTGTCCTTGTCCGGCGGCTTGCAGGATGCGTATACCTACCTGTTTCGCGGCAAAGTGTTCGCAAACGCGCAGACGGGCAACATCGTCCTGCTCAGCGCGCATATTATGGACGGACAGTGGGGGATGGTACTGCACTACTTCATCCCGCTGTGCGCGTTTGCCTTCGGTGTACTGGTGGCGGAGAGAATGCGCGAGCGCTTCCGCTCCATGCAGCGCCTGCACTGGCGGCAGCTGGTCGTGCTGGGAGAAATGCTCCTGCTGCTGATTGTCGGCTTCCTGCCCGAAAGCTGCAATCTGCTGGCGAACGCCATCGTGTCGTTCTCCTGCGCGATGCAGGTGCAGGCGTTCCGCAAGGTGGACGGCTATGCGTTTGCCAGCACGATGTGCATTGGCGACCTGCGCAGCGGCGTTGAGGCGTTCTGCATTTGGAGCAAAACGCACGAACCGCACGCGAAAGATCGGATGCTGCGTTATTTCGGCATTATCCTGCTCTTTGCGCTGGGCGCGGGCATTGGCAGCGTCAGTGCAGGGCGCATCGGCGCACATGCCATCTGGATTTCGTGCCTGCTGCTGCTGGCAGCCTTCGCACTGATGTTCATCCGCGAGGATATGGAGCAGAATCCGCTCATCGAGAAGGACATCAGCGCGATTCGCAAGGAAACGGCGGAAATCGACCGGACGCTCAAGCAGGAGCTGAAAGAGGAACATCAGGAACTGAAGGAAAACGCGGCTCACAAACGATAATATAAATAGGAAATCCGCTGCCGCAAAAAGCCTTGCCGCGGCGGATTTTTCTGCGCGCAGACGCAGTTGAATTTGTCCAATCTGGTTGTGCTAAGAAATCGTTTTTCCCGTATTGCAAATTCCGAATCTCGGTGCTATAATGTGCATGGTTTCCCCAAAAGTAACTCACGGAAGCGAGGTATAATATGAAGCAAGAGAAGAAAAACAGCCGTGTACGGCTCATCCTTGTGATGATCGTACTGCTGGCGGCCTTGCTTGCAGCCATCTTTCTGACTGACCCCGGCGGAGAAAAAACCGAGTCCATTCAGGCGGTCATGAAGGATGCCGTGCTGCATGAAGACAACCAGATGGCTTTTCTGGGGATGCAGGTGAACCCGTCGGTCATTTCCGACTGGGTGGTTACGGGACTGCTGCTGGTTGTGGCGGCGCTGCTGCGAATTTTCGCAATTCCGCACTTCAAGCTCGTTCCCGGCAAGCTGCAAAGCGCACTGGAAGCGCTGGTTTCGTTCTTCCGGGATATGGCGAAGTCGTACAGCCCGCACCGCAACGGGTTCCTCGGCGTGTACATATTCAGCGCGGGAATGTACATCGCGGTTGGTACGCTCTTTGAACTGCTGGGCATTCAGAGCGTGACGACGGAGGGAATGTCGATGTCCCTGCCTGCGCCGCTGTCTGACATCAACGCGGCGATTGCGATGGGTCTGATGTCCTACGGCGTCATCATGTCCGGCGGCATTGCCAGCAATGGCGGACGCGGCATCCTGCTCACGCTGAAAGAATTTTCCCTGCCCATCTCCATGAGCTTCCGACTTTTCGGCGCGCTGCTGAGCGGTCTGCTGGTGTCGGAACTGGTGTACTACACGATTTCTCTGAGCTTCGTGCTGCCGGTGCTTGTGGGCGTTCTGTTCACGATTCTGCACGCGCTCATCCAGACCTACGTTCTCACCATGCTGACAGCCAACTATTACGGCGAGGTCAGCGAACCGCCGAAGAAAAAGGCGAAGAAGGAAAAGAAGCCCGCCGGTGCTGTTCCGGCGGTGAATTGATTTGAGGAGGATTTTGATTATGAAGAAGTTTGCAAGCGTTCTCGTTCTGGCTCTGATGGCTGTGCTGATGCTCTCCGTGTTTGCCCCCGCGCTGGCTGAAGAAGCGGCTGCGGCGGCGACTGACAGTGCGATTCCCGCGAAGGCGATTGCGGCCGCGATTGCGATTGCGGCGGCTGCTGGCGCAGGCGCTATTGCAATGGGCATTTCCATTGGTAAGGCGACGGAGGCAATTTCCCGTCAGCCCGAAGCGACCGACAGCATCCGCGGCAGCCTGATGATCGGTCTGGTCTTCATCGAAACGGCTATCATTTACGCTCTGATTGTTGCGATTCTGGTCGTTTTCGTTCTGTAATTTCTTTGAGCAGGAAAGGGAACAGACGGCTATAAACGTCTGTTCAGTCAGGTGAAGATATGCCGCTGAATATCAATTTCCAGCAGATTCTGCTGCACATGTTCAATTTCGTGATTCTGGCGTTCGGGCTGTACATGCTGCTGTATAAGCCGGTTGTCGCCTTCATGAAGAAGCGCGAGGATCACTTTGCTGATTTGGAGAAGCAGGCGCAGGAAGCGAAATCGCAGGCGGAAGCGACGCTGGCGGAGTATAATGCGAAGCTGGCGGGTGCGGATGAAGAAATCCGCCAGAAGAACGCCGCTGCCGCGCAGGAAGCTGACCGTCAGCGCCAGGAGCGGATGCAGCGCGCACAGGCAGACGCGGACAAGCTGCTCAAGAATGCCCGCGGTGCCGCCGAGCAGGAGCGCAATGCCATGCTCGAAGGCGCGAAGAAAGACATTGCCCAGATGGTTGTGTCCGCTACGGGCAAGCTGATGGACAAAGAAAACGACCCCGCGTTCGACAAGGCACTCTATGACAGCTTCCTGAAGGCTGCGCAGGAGGAGAATGACCATGACTGATACGAAGCAGAGCCGTCTGACGGCCACGCTGCTTTGCGTCACGCCGCCGGATGAGCATCAGGAGCAGGGCATCCGCGCCTTCCTCCAGAAAAAGTATGGCGAAGATGTTGCGCTGACCATCCAGCAGGAGTCGTCGCTGAAGAGCGGCTTCCAGCTGCATGTGGGGAGCGAGGTCTACGACTGGAGCGCGAAGGGCCGCATGGAGCAGTTCCGCCAGCAGGTGGAGCAGCTTGTGGCGAAGAACACGCGCAAGGACATCATCCCGCTTCTGCGCAGCAGCATCGACGAGTTCCGTCTGCTTGCCAAGAGCAGCGAAGTCGGGACGGTCAAGTCCATCGGCGACGGCATTGCGGTTGTCGAGGGGCTGGAACATGCCGCGTATGGCGAAATCCTCATGTTCGACAACGGTATCAAAGGCATGGTGCAGGATCTGCGCCGCAACGAGACGGGCTGCATCCTGTTTGACAATGCCGATGATATTTCCGCGGGCAGCAAGGTTGCGCGCACGGGCAAGACCGCGGGTGTTCCCGTGGGCGACGCGTTCTTGGGGCGTGTCGTGGATGCGCTCGGTCGCCCGATTGACGGGGGAGACGCGATTCCGGCGGACGGCTATCGCCCAGTGGAAGAACCCGCGCCCGGCATCATCGACCGTCAAAGTGTTGATACGCCGATGGAAACAGGTCTGCTGTCCATCGACGCCATGTTCCCGATTGGCCGCGGTCAGCGCGAACTGATTATCGGCGACCGTCAGACGGGCAAAACGGCGATTGCGCTGGATGCCATGCTGAATCAGAAGGGCAAGAACGTTATCTGCGTGTACGTTGCCATCGGTCAGAAGGCGTCGAGCGTTGCCCAGCTGGTGGAGAATCTGCGCAAGCGCGACGCAATGGACTACTGCGTCGTCGTCAGCGCAACGGCGGGCGAAGCGGACACCATGCAGTACATTGCGCCTTACGCGGGCTGCGCGATGGCGGAATATTACATGCACAAGGGCCGCGATGTGCTGATTGTCTATGACGACCTCTCCAAGCACGCGATTGCCTACCGTGCCATGAGTCTGCTGCTGGAGCGCGCGCCGGGGCGCGAGGCATATCCGGGCGACGTGTTCTACCTGCATTCCCGTCTGTTGGAGCGCTCGGCGCACCTGAGCGACAAGCTCGGCGGCGGCAGCATGACCGCACTCCCGATTGTCGAGACGCAGGCGGGCGACGTGTCCGCGTATATCCCGACGAACATCATTTCCATCACCGACGGTCAGATTTTCCTCGAAAGCGACCTGTTCTTTGCGGGCCAGCGCCCGGCAGTCAATGTCGGTCTGTCCGTGTCCCGTGTCGGCGGCGCGGCGCAGACGAAGGCGACGAAGAAAGCGACCGGCAGCCTGCGCCTGGACTTGGCGCAGTACCGCGAGATGGAAGTATTTACGCAGTTTTCCAGCGATTTGGATGACAGCACGAAGGAACAGCTGCACTATGGGCAGGGCCTGATGCGCATCCTCCGCCAGAAGCAGTATCATCCGCTGAGTATGCACCAGCAGGTCATTGTGCTGGTGTGCGCGATGGGGCATGTGCTGTCGAAGGTGGCAGTGAAGGACGTGACGGACTTCCGCGATGCGCTGCTTGACCACTTCGAGCAGGAACATTCCGACCTCTGCCGTTCGCTGGAAGACGAAAAGGTGCTGACGGACGATATGAAGCAGGAGATTCTGCGCATCGCGGAGGAATATCTCGCCGCGAACGCTGAGCGCTTCAGGAAGGAGTAATCCATGCCGAGCGCAAAGGAAATCAAAAGCCGAATCGCCAGCATCAAGGATACGCAGAAAATCACCAACGCCATGTACCTAATTTCCTCGACGAAGCTGCGTAAGGCGAAGAACGAGCTGAACCGTACCCGCCCGTACTTCGACGCGCTCAAAGGCGAAATCAAGCGCATCTTCCGCACCGTTCCGGACGTGGACAGCCGCTACTTCTATCCGCCGGCGGGTGCGCCGAAGCTGGAAGGGGAGTACGCCTGCCTCGTCATCACGGCGGATAAGGGCATGGCGGGCGCGTATAACCACAATGTGCTCAAAATTGCGCGGGAAATGCTGCATGAGCATCCGGAGACGGAGCTGTTCGTCGTGGGTGAATATGGCCGCCAGCATTTCGCGCAGGCGGGCATCCCGATTGAAAAGTCCTTCCTCTATCCCGCGCAGAATCCGACACTGCACCGCGCACGCGAAATCTGCGATATCCTGTTGGAACGCTACGACAATGGCGAGTTCCAGAAATTGTTCATTGTCTATACCGATATGAAGAACAGCCTGAGCGCCGAAGCGACAAGCACGCGCCTTCTGCCCTTTCACCGGGGCGATTTCGCGTCCGTCGCCGCGCCGGGCAGTGTTCACTTTGAGTTTACGCCCGGCGTTGAGGCGGTGCTGGACAACGTCATCCGCAGTTATATCACGGGTTTCGTGTACAGCGCGCTGGTGGACAGCTTCTGCGCGGAACAGAACGCCCGCATGACCGCTATGTCCTCCGCCGGGGAAAATGCCGACAAGATGCTTGCGTCGCTCTCGGTGCAGTATAACCGCGTGCGTCAGGCGTCGATTACGCAGGAGATTACCGAGGTATCTTCCGGCGCAAAGGCACAGAAAAGAAAGAAGGTGCAGTCATGCTGAGCTATGGCAAAATCGTGCAGGTGTCCGGCCCTGTGGTGGACTGTGAGTTTCAGGAGGGACAGCTGCCGAAGATTCGCGAAGCACTGCGCGTCCAAGTGGAAGACGAAGTGCGCACCATGGAAGTGGCGCAGCACATGGATGAACATACTGTCCGCTGCATCATGCTGGCGCCCAGCGAAGGACTTTCGCGCGGCATGACGGTGGAGGCGACTGGACGCGGCATCAGTGTTCCCGTCGGCGACGCGACCCTGGGGCGCATGTTCAACGTCCTGGGCGACCCGATTGACGGTGGCGAGGCGCTTCCGGCATCCACCGAAAAATGGAGCATCCACCGCCAAGCGCCGTCCTTTGCCGAGCAAAGCCCGGTCGTGAGCATTCTGGAAACCGGCATCAAGGTCATTGACCTGCTGGAGCCGTATGCCAAGGGCGGCAAAATCGGCCTGTTCGGCGGCGCTGGCGTCGGCAAAACGGTTCTGATTCAGGAGCTGATTACCAACGTCGCGTCCGAACACGGCGGCTATTCCATCTTCACCGGCGTTGGCGAGCGCAGCCGCGAGGGCAACGACCTGTGGAACGAGATGATGGAAAGCGGCGTCATTTCCAAGACGGCGCTGGTCTTTGGGCAAATGAACGAAGCGCCGGGTGTGCGTATGCGCGTGGCGCTGTCCGGGCTGACGATGTCGGAGTACTTCCGCGACGTGGAGCATAAGGACGTGCTGCTGTTCATCGACAACATCTTCCGCTTTGTGCAGGCAGGTTCGGAGGTTTCGACCCTGCTGGGGCGTATGCCGTCCGCTGTTGGCTATCAGCCGACGCTGGCGACCGAAATGGGACAGCTGCAGGAGCGCATTACCTCCACACGCAACGGCTCTGTCACGTCCGTACAGGCGGTTTATGTTCCTGCCGATGACTTGACTGACCCCGCCCCTGCGCAGACGTTCACCCATCTGGACGCAACGACTGTTTTGAGCCGTAAGATTTCCGAGCAGGGCATTTACCCAGCCGTTGACCCGCTGGCATCCACCTCCCGTATTCTGGAGGCGGATATCGTTGGTCAGGAGCACTACGAAACGGCGCGTGCGGTGCAGGAGATTCTGCAAAAATACGCTGATTTGCAGGATATTATTGCCATCTTGGGCATCGAAGAACTCAGCGAAGAGGACCGGCTGACGGTTGCGCGCGCCCGCAAGGTGCAGCGCTTCCTGTCCCAGCCGTTCCACGTTGCGGAGAAATTCACGGGCATCAAGGGCGTGTATGTCCCGCTGAAGGACACCATCCGCAGCTTCAAGGCGATTCTGTCCGGTGAAATGGACGATTATCCTGAATCCGCCTTCTTCAACGTCGGCACGATTGAGGATGTCAAAGCCAAAGCCGCGAAGGAGCAGTAAGCGATGGACACGTTTCAGCTCAATATCCTCTCCGCGTCGTCCGCCTTCTATGAGGGCGAATGCGAATCGCTGGTTGTGCCGACGCCCGATGGCAAGTGCGGTGTGCTGGCGCACCACAGCAACGCCATTGCCGCCATCAGCCCCGGCGAACTCAGCTACACCGTTCCCGGTGAAAAGCCGCGTCTGGCTGCCGTGTCGCATGGGATGATCAAGATTGAGGACAACCATGTGCTGGTGCTGGTGGAGACGGCGGAAAAGCCGGAGGACATCGACCGCATCCGCAATCAGCAGAAGGCGGACGCGGCGCGCGAAGCCCTGCTGCAAAAGCAGAGCCGCCGCGAGTATCTGGAAACGCAGGCGCAGCTGGCGCGCGCGCTGACCCGTCTGCGCGTCAAGCACCATTCGGAGAATCTGGACTAATCGTATCAGCCGAGGCAGAAATGCTTCGGCTTTTCTCGTATTCCAAAATACGCGCAAAATACAGAAAACCTATTGACATAGTAGGGAATATCATGTATGATGATGTTGTTCGATTTGAGCAAACACGAAGCAAGGAGGTGGCGCAGGATGCCGAACCGGAATTATCAGAGAGAACTGTGCGGCAATCGAATGCGACGCTCCCGGACAAAGCAGTAT
>PPYE01454882.1_pt1 | contig 10225 bp, 6 predicted proteins | sample 1559881 | NCBI WGS metagenome assembly PPYE01 (sample SAMN08240022, study PRJNA423297) | Human gut metagenome, whole genome shotgun sequencing project.
TACCTATTTTTTGATGATGTGTTAGCCTATGCAGAAAGGCCTTTTGTAATAATGAAATAATAATTTAATACTGTGTATGAAATGAACTCAAAAAACAAAATGAAAAAGTTACTGCTGTTGGGTATTCTCTTATTTGGCTTTACAGCCTCTGGGTGGTCACAAAAAGTTTCTTTAAATTTCAAGAATGAGAAAATAGAGAAAGTCTTGTCTTCTATAAAGAGTCAGACAGGAATGGCACTGGTATTTAGTGACCAGGTAGTGGATGTCAACCGATTAGTTTCTATCCAGGTAAAGGATTGTAATTTAGAGGAAGCCTTGGGTAAGTTATTGACCGGTACAAAAGTGGCTTATGAAATAAAGAACAATAAAATTTATCTGATAGAGAAAAAACAAATAGCTACTCCTTCAAAAAAGAAAAAGGTGACAGGTGTCGTAACGGATGCTGTCGGCGAACCTATCATCGGAGCAAATGTAGTTGAAAAGAATGTAAAAACGAATGGTGTAATTACAGATATTGACGGACAGTTTAGTCTTGAGATAGACACCAATGGAGAATTGCTAGTTACGTATATTGGCTATTTGACGCAAAATGTTGCTACAAAAGGGAAAGACTCCTTTAGAATAGTCTTGAAAGAAGATACACAGACATTGGAAGAAGTGGTAGTGGTAGGTTATGGCTCTCAGAAAAAATTGAATTTGACAGGATCTGTGGCTACTGTTGGCAGTGAAGCATTGACAGAACGACCTGTTACAAATGTGACGGCGGCTATTCAAGGGGCAGTTCCGGGAATGACCATTACTTCAGGACAAGGACGTCCGGGACAAGATGCTGGTACAATTAGGGTGAGAGGTACAGGAACCCTGAATAATTCAGACCCCTATATTTTGGTAGATGGTATCGAAACTGGTACGATGAATTCTATAGATCCCAATGATATTGAATCTATTTCTGTATTAAAAGATGCTGCATCTGCAGCTATTTATGGGTCAAAAGCAGCTAATGGTGTAATTTTGATAACAACAAAAAGAGGTAAAAGTGGAAAGCCGACAATTGCTTATAGTGGAAGTTTTGGTTGGCAAAAGGCTACAGGTATGATTGATCGGGTAAGTTCGGCAGATGCAGCTACCTTATATAATAAAGCCTTAGAATCGGATGGAAAATCTCCGCGATTTACAGAGGAAGATATTCAATTGTTTCGTAATGGGACAGATCCTTATGGACATCCTGATACGGATTGGCAGGATTTGGCTTTTCAAGGAAATGGATTTATGCATAAGCATAATGTAAATCTTTCTGGCGGAGCTGACAATGTAAAATACATGACTTCTATTGGGTATCAGCATCAGAATGGTATTATGGTTAATAGTAACAGGGAACAGTTTAATTTCCGTATGAATTTGGATGTGAAAATGAGCGATAAGTTGGACCTGAAAGCGAATATGGCATATATACATAATGACTATGATGATCCAACCAACTCTTATGTAGGAGGGGGGTCAGATCAGATAATTCGTCAGTCTAATCGTATTGCTCCTTGGATTCCGTATAAAAATGCAGATGGAACATATGGAACTATTGGAGATGGTAATCCAATTGCGTGGTTAGATTTAGATCAGGTTGTTACTCGTAAAAATCAGAATTTCACAGGAACTTTGGCTTTGGATTATGATATTCTTCCAGATTTAAAATTGACAGCACAAGGATCTTATGTTTCTAATATTCAGGATTATAAAGATTATGTGAAAGACATTCAGTATAATGCTAATAAATATCATGGACCTAACTCTGTTGATAAACGAATTTATCAATGGAATCGTTATAACTTCGATTTATTGGCTAATTATGATCATACATTTGGAAAGCATAGCATAAAAGGGTTATTAGGATATCATATAGAGAAATATAACAAAGATGAGGTAAGGGCTTCTCGTGAAAGTTTTCCTACTAACGACTTGACGGATATTAATGCAGGTGCTGTTGCTACTCAGAAAAATTCTGGATTTACTCGGGAGTTGGCTATGATGTCTTATTTTGGCAGGATAAATTATGATTATGCTGGAAAATATTTGTTCGAAGCTAATTTCCGTGCGGATGCCTCTTCTCGTTTTAGCAAAAGTAACCGTTGGGGATATTTCCCATCAGTTTCTGCTGCTTGGAGGATTTCAGAAGAGTCTTTTATGGAAGGCACACAAGATTGGTTGCAGTCGTTAAAAATACGTGGCTCTTGGGGAAAGTTAGGAAATCAAGATGCTTTGGATGACTTTTATCCTTGGATGGTGACTTATAGTATAGGATCTAAGTATCCATTTGGTGGCATAACCAATACAGGAGTAACTCAAACGAGTCAAAAGATTGAGTCTATTTCTTGGGAGACTACAACTAACTGGGGAATTGCTGTTGAAACTAGTATATTTTCCTGCTTGGATTTCTCGATTGAATATTATAGCCGTGTGACTGATGGTATTATAATGGATGTACTTGTTCCTGCTACCTTTGGATTAGGGGCTTATAAAGATAACGTAGGGAAAATGGAAAATCGAGGAGTTGAAGTTACAGCATCGTTTCATAAACAATGGGGAGATTGGCGTTTTAATGCATCTGGAAATGTAGCATTTAATCATAATGAAGTTTTAGATCTGGGAGTTGGAGGAGATAAGATTTCAAGCTACTATATCAATCGGGTAGGAGAAGCGTATAATTCTTTTTATGGATATGTGGCAGACGGTATTTTTCAAAGTCAGGAAGAAGCTGATCAGTTTACAAAAACTTATGGGAATCCCTTTGGAAAGGCTTTTAAAGCTGGAGATATTCGCTATAAAGATACAGATGGTAATGGAAAGCTGACGGCAGATGACCGTCGTGTTGGAGGAGCAGAACAGCCTAAGGTTACATTTGGATTGAATTTGAATACTTCTTGGAAGAATTTCGATTTGTCTGTATTATTACAAGGGGCTACTGGAGTAGAACGTTACTTTACTAGCGAAGTATTTGGCGAATTTTATGGTGATGATTCTCATCCTTCTACTATATGGTTAGATGCTTGGTCACCGGAAAACCCTGATGGTTCCTTCCCACGTGTGGCATTAGGTGGAAAATCTGCTAGTGACCCTTCTAATTATTCCAGCTTTTGGATGCAGTCTGCTAATTATTTACGTATAAAGAATGTGCAGTTTGGATATACACTTCCTAAAAATTGGTTAAAAGGGTTAGGCATTTCTAATGCAAAAGTATACTATTCAGGTGAAAACCTGTTTTGTTTTGACAGTCTCCCTGTTGATGTTGATCCTGAAGCTCCATCAGGAAGAGGCTCTCATTATCCACAGATTGCAACTCATTCAGTGGGTGTTAATTTGACTTTCTAATCTAAAAATGAATTATATTATGAAAACGATAAAGTATTTGATTGTATCTGTTTGTTTATGTGGAGGATTATCTGCATGTAATGATTTCTTTGATACGATTCCCAATGATCAATTATCTCCGGCAACATTTTGGAAAACAGAAGCTGATGTAATAAATGCAGTTACGGCTTGCTACGAAAATTGGAATAATCCGGCAACAGGTTCCAGTGACATTTTTTTTGCCGATTGTATGTCGGACATATCCTATAGTTTTACTGGGTCTAGTTCTTATAAGAATGTGTCAAACGGCTCTTCATCATCGACTTCTACTGTAGGATATTATAGCTATACAACCATTCGCCGTTGTAATCTCGTTTTGGAGAATGCAGGACAAGTGCTTTTTGCAGATGAAGCTAAAAAGAAAGATTTGGTAGCGCAGGTTCGTACGATTAGAGCCTGGCGTTATTTTCAGATGAATTTTTGGTATGGAGGTATTCCATTAATAACTGGTCTTCCTGAACTTGCGGAAGACGCACAGTTACCTAGAAGTTCGGAAGATGACGTTAAGAAGTTTGTCTATGATGAACTTGATGTGGCCATAGCCGATTTGAATAAAAGGCCAGAAGAACGAGGTCGGATAGCTAAAGGTACTGCTTTAGCTATTAAAATGCGGGCTTCTTTGTATTGGGGAGATCTAGATCAGGCTATGAAGGCTGCTCGTGATATACAGAACTTAGATTTATATAAGTTGGACCCTGATTTCTTGACAATGTTCAGCGAAGCTGGTGTTGATTCTGATGAAATTATATGTGCAATGCAACATGTAAAGGATACTTATGCTTTCGATAATGCAGTGCGTATGTTTAATAATCAAGATGGAGGATGGGCCTCTTGGGTGCCTACCCAGAACTTTGTAGATATGTATGAAATGAACAATGGACAAACTATTGATGAAAAAGGTTCGGGGTATGATCCTGTTCATCCATTTTATAACCGTGATCCACGTTTGTATAAGACCGTGATTTATCCGGGTATGGATTTTACATCGCCTGCAGGGGTGAAGCGCATTTTTAATACATTAGATAAAAAAATAGGTGAAAGTGCAAATGCTGATTTTATGGATGCGGCTACTAATGCTTCACATACAGGATTACTTTGGGCCAAATATATTCTTCCAACAACTCAGTTTTCTCCTTCATTAAGTAATGCTGCTATTTGCCCTATTTTATTTCGTTATGCCGAGGTTTTGTTGACCATAGCGGAAATTAATGTAGAAAAGAATGAGAATACAGAAGAAGTTTTTGATATATTAGATGAATTGAGAACAACGAGAGGGCATATTGTAGTGGATCGAAACAAGTATAATACTCAAGATAAATTGCGGGAGTTGGTACGTAGGGAGCGTTGTATCGAGTTGGCAGGAGAAGGTTTACGTAGGGCAGACTTGCTTCGCTGGAAGGATACAACAGGAAAGCCTTTGGCCGAAACAATTATGAATCAGACATTGTATCGTATTTCAGGTACAGTGGATATGAAAGAAACAGATCCTACTCGTAGGGCAGTAGTAGAATTACCGACAGCGGAGAATGAGAAGTTCCGTAAACTGGAACAACTTAAGTATGAGCCATATAACCGATACTTACCTTTTACACAAACGGAATTAGATCGGAATCCCAACCTAAAACAGAATGAAGGCTATTAAAACCGAGATGAAGATTTAGATATTAAATATGAATGAAATGGAAAAAATCAAGCGCTTTTTGATAAGCATTCTTTTGATATGCTTTGGAGCGGTGGTAGTATTTGCTCAAGAACGTGTAGAGATTAAATATGGTCCGTATTTGCAGAATCTGAAAGAAACGGAAACTACGATTGTTTGGGTGTCTAATAAACCTTCAATAGGTTGGGTAGAACTGGCTCCAGATGATGGATCTAATTTTTATCAAAAGGAGAGAAGTAGGTATTTTGATTCTAAGAATGGAGTGAAAAATACAAGTCTGATTCATAGCGTAAAAATCTCAGACTTAAAGCCTGGCACAACTTATCGTTATAGGGTTTATTCTCAGGAAATATTAGATCACCAAGGAGTAGAAGTTATCTATGGAAGAATAGCTGCAATAGATGTTTGGAGTAAGAAACCGTTATGCTTTACTACGAATAACCGTAATAAGAAAGAGATATCTTTTACTGTTCTAAATGATATTCATGGTCGGACAAATGATATTTCTGAATTATTGAATGCTGCAAATTATACAGAGAGTGATATGGTTATTTATAATGGGGATATGGTTTCTCAATCCAAGAGTGAAGAACAAGTATTTGATAGCTTTATGAATAAGTCAATAGAATTATTTGCTCAAGAAAAGCCAATGTATTATGCTCGTGGTAACCATGAAACGAGAGGGGTTTTTGCAACTTCTTTCCAAAATTATTTTTCAGTAAAAGAACCGCATTTATATTTTACTCTGCGTCAGGGGCCTGCTTTTTTTATCTTTCTTGATACAGGTGAAGATAAACCGGACTCTGATATTGAATATAGTGGGATAACTGATTATGATAATTATCGGACAGAACAAGCTAAATGGTTGGAACAAGTCATAGAATCTGATGACTTTAAACAAGCTCCTTATAAAATTGTAATCGGTCATATGCCTCCGGTAGATTGGCAGGGTGATATATGGCATGGTCCAACTGAAGTATTAGAGAAGTTTATACCTATTTTGAATAGAGGTAAAATAGATGTAATGATATCAGGGCATTATCATATTAACAAGCCGGGGTATTATTATTATGAACCATCGGAAAAAGTTCATTTTCCAGTTTTGGTAAATGAGAGTGTAACAGCTTTAAAAGGTAAGATTGCTAAGGATGGCTTAAAATTACAAGTAGTTGATAAACAGGGAAATATCTTGTTTGAAAAAACTTGCTTGGCTAAATGATAGAATGTGAGAGTGTAGTGTTTGATAGGGCACTATGCTCTCTCTGTTTATAAATCAATCTGTTTTGTTTATTGAAAGACTATTCACTAGTAAATCTCCACTTACCATTTTTTTAATGAATCTACATCTAATAAGCGGAAAACTATTTAACTTTGTTCAATTGAATATTGCTTTAATTTTTGGGAAGGCATCTTAATATAAATATATATGAACAAAAAGAATATTGCATCTTTCGCATTCGTTTTATTGTTTGCTTTACCGCTTGGCGCACAAAGCATAAAAATCAATGCTGATTGGGAGTTCCAACGTTTGAAGAAGGAACAACAATTGACTGAAATAAAGAATCAAGGTTCTGATTGGAGTTCACAATTCAATATCCAACATGTAGAGGCACAAAATCAGGCTTTGGCAGTACATCCGGACACTTTGGAACTGGAACTCAATCAGCTTTCGATGGGAAAATGGGAGCAGGTCAATTTGCCACATACTCCTTTTGTGGAACCGCTTGTTGTACTTCATCAGTGGCAAGGGATATGCTATTATCGTAAGCAGTTAAATATCAGTAGAAAAGAAATAGATAAGCAACTTTGGTTGGAATTTGAAGGAGCAATGCATCTGGCAGACGTATGGGTGAACGGACAACACTTGACACAGCATTCCGGTGGTTATACTCCGTTTGTGGCGGATGTTACCGGAATGCTTCATGCCGACCGCGCCAATGAAATATTGGTACGTTTGGATAATCGGAACAATCCGCTCATACCTCCCGGCAAACCTTTGGAGACGCTTGATTTCTGTTACTACGGAGGATTGTATCGGGATGTGAATCTCATCGTAAAACAGCCTGTGCATATTACTCATCCTATTATGGCGGACGAAGTGGCCGGAGGAGGAGTCTTTGTCACTTATCCCCGGGTATCGGAGCAGGAAGCTGAGGTAAAGGTGAAAACCCAGGTAAGTAATAAAACCGGAATACAAAAACATCTGACTATACGACATACTCTTTATGAATGGAGCAAGAAGAAAGGAGGATGTGGCAAGAAAGTGGCTTCGGTGGAAAGTCCGCTTGTCTTGGCTGCCGGCACTACGCTGCATCATACGCAGCAGTTTGCAGTGAACAATCCTAAATTATGGTATCCCGACTCGCCTGCTCTCTATGTATTGCGTACCGAGGTGATGGACGGTCGGGAAGTTACCGATTGTGAGAATACGCGTATCGGAATACGCCGTATTGAAATGACGCGCGAGAAAGGGTTTGTCATTAATGGCAAGCCTCTGATACTGGAAGGAAGCAACCGGCATCAAGAGTATCCTTATGTGGGGAATGCCATTTCCGACCAAGCGCAATACCGCGATATGTATCAGATACGTAACAATGGTTTTAATACGGTGCGTTTGGGGCATTATCCGCAAGACCCATCTGTGCTGGAGGCTTGTGATGAGTTGGGTTTGCTGGTTATTGAACCGATTCCCGGATGGCAATTCTTCAATAAGGCACAGGGGTTCATTAATCATACATACAAGGATATTCGTGATTTGATACGCCGTGACCGTAACCATCCCTCTATCATTATGTGGGAAACAACCCTTAATGAATCATGGCCTCCCAAAAATTGGAAAAATCAAGCGGTGCAGACTGCTCATGAGGAATTTCCCGGTGACCAATGTTATACATCGGGCGATACTTATGGATATGATGGTTTCGATGTATGCTATAATGATTGGGAGGAAGGATATAATCGTCCCAATACAACCCGAAAACCGGGCTTTATCCGTGAATATTATGATTATGAATTTGGTGGACATTATAGCACGACTCGGGTGACTCGTGGAGACGGTGACCATGCAATGACGCAAAACGCTTGGAATGCCCAGTGGAGTCATAACCGTTATCGTGCTTATTATCCTTGGACGATTGGTGGCGCAGTGTGGAGTATGTATGACTATAATCGGGGATGTTGCGACAATATCTGTTACAGTGGTTTGGCTGATGTGTTCCGTTTGCCTAAATTCGGTCTGCTTTATTTCCGTACGCAGGTAAAAAAAGGAAGTTTTACACCTGCCGGACCTATGGCATACGAAGTTTTTATCAACAGCCATTGGCTGGAAGATTCTTCGGATACATTGCAAGTATATGGTAATGTAGATGAAGTGCAACTGTTGTTAAACGGGCGAGTAGTGGCACGTCAGCGTCCTGACAACAAACCGTCTACTGCAAAGTATGTATCGCGTCCTGATGGCGGAAATGCTGTGAATATCGACTTCCCTCCCTTTACGTTCTTCAATGTCAAGTGGGAGCAGGGTGAATTAAAAGCGATAGGATATAAGGATGGAAAAGCTGTGGCCGAACATGTTGTCCGCACACCGGGTGCAGTTGAGGCGATGGATATCACTTATTTTGAAAGCGGTGTGCCTGCCTCGTGTTGTGACTTACTGATTGTTTATGTCAACTTGAAGGATTTGCATGGTACCGATTGTTTTGGAGAGAACAATCGTGAAGTAAGGCTGGAAGTATTACAAGGCGGCGAGGTGCGCGGCCCGGCTACAATAAAAGCTGAAGCTGGTGTTGCTTCGTTTCTTGTTGCGACGGCCGATTCTCAGACGCTTGTGTTAAAGGCTGTTTCGGGGAATTTGGAGGCTTCGCGTAAGTTGAAACTGCAGAAGTGATAAAAACAGAGTGAAGAGACAAGTACTGAAAAGAAATTTGATAAATAAATGATTATTCAATGTTAAAAGTACATTGTATCAAGAAATCGAATAGGTACTTTTCTTGTTAGGGGTAAATATAGCAGCCTTGAAGAGTATCATTAGTAATGAAGGAGATGTGTCACAGTTCCAATCATAAACATAACTGTTGACACATCTCCTTCTTTGTCATCTCGGCTCTTTATTGGGCTGTATCCGCTTCTTTTTCAAGAATATAAATCACGTCTCCATCCTTTTTGACAATCACTTTGCTTCCCTTTGGATTAAGATTGAAAGGGGTGGTTTTATCCGTTTTGTTGTCCACCACCATTAGGACATTTCCTTCTGCAAACCGATTGATTTCCAGTTTTAGACTGGCGTCGGGCATGGTGCGGTCCATCAGTAGGCTGTCATTTACATATATTGCAATGCTGTCACCGGCAAAGTCTTTACTTACCTCGATGTTGTACACGCCCTCGTAAGTGACGACCTTATTTGCATCCCGCTTGAAACGGAAAGACATATAAAGGAAGATAATGACTACAGCCAAGACTCCGAAGGCAAGTATGCCGTTGCCTATCATGAATTGTTTGTTGGTATTTAAACTGTTTTTACCCATAGTGTTATAAGTTTCTGCAAAACTACAATTTTTTAATAGAATATTTTGTGGCACTGATAGATAATTTGTATCTTTGCAGCGAAATGGATGAATGGTGGGGCTTGATTAAGCCCTTTTTTTGTTCTTAATAACTAATAAATGATAGATAAGAATGTAGTAACCCGGATTGTTGACGAATGGTTGGAAGGTAAAGATTACTTTTTAGTAGACGTCACAGTGAACCCGGATGACAAAATTGTAGTAGAAATTGACCATGCCGAAGGGGTATGGATTGACGATTGTGTGGAACTCAGCCGCTACATTGAGTCTAAGCTAGACCGTGAGGAGGAAGACTATGAGTTGGAAGTAGGCTCGGCTGGTATCGGACAACCTTTTAAGGTGTTACAACAATACCTGATACACATTGGTAAGGACGTTGAAGTGCTGACTAAGACCGGCAAGAAGCTGGAAGGTGTGTTGAAGGAGGCTAACGAAGATAACTTTACTGTAACTATTGAGAGAAAAGTGAAACCGGAAGGAGCAAAGCGTCCCAAACTGGTGGAAGAAGATGTTACTTTTTCGTATGATGAGATAAAATACACTAAATACTTAATTAGTTTTAAATAATTATGGCCAAAAAAGAAGAAACAATCAGCTTGAT
>PPYE01031142.1_pt1 | contig 10223 bp, 6 predicted proteins | sample 1559881 | NCBI WGS metagenome assembly PPYE01 (sample SAMN08240022, study PRJNA423297) | Human gut metagenome, whole genome shotgun sequencing project.
ACCACGCACGCATGGAGGTCATTGAGCCGTACGTCGGCGCATCCGGCATCACCGGCAAGGACCGCGTGGCCGAACGTGGCGCTGTGAACGCGTGGGTGCGTCGTTCCGTGGCATGGTCCAATGGCGAAAAATCGAACGAATCCGGCGTGGGGGATCCGGAATCTCGTCGTACCATCGCATGGTCCATCGTCACCGAAGCCGACCATGACGGCGACGGCGAGCTTGACGCGGCCTCTTCCGACAACGTGATCGGCATGATCTTCCTCATCGACATCGACGGCTGGGCACGTTCCGCCCGCATCCAAGTGGTGCTCGGCAAGGACTACCGCGGCCGCGGCTACTCGCGAGACATCATGCCCCGCGTGATGACGTACGGCTTCGCGCCGGAACCGGCGGGCCTCGGCATGCACCGCATTTGGGTGGCCGTGCCGGAACAGAACACGCGTTCCGTATCCGTCTACCAGTCGCTCGGCTTCGTGCCGTCCGGCCGTTCGCGCGATGCCCTGTGGAACGCGTCGGAGAACCGTTACCAGGACCTCATCGTCATGGACACGCTCGTCGACGAATTCGACCCGATCCGCTCGCTCGACGCGTTCGGCATGCACGTGATCGAAGACAATCCGGGCGTCAAGGAGGCGTTGAGCGCCCGCGAACACTCGATCGCCATCCAACTCAACTTCGTACATAAGGGCGATGCGGACGATGCCGCAGCGGCAGGCCAGAGTGGAGACACGGCGCAGACCTCCGCCGACGAGACGTCTGCCGCGCCATCGCAGGAATCGCAGCCGAACGAAGCATCCGGAACGGCGAAGACGGACCAGAAGGCCGGCGATGCCGACAACAACTGGCCGTACAGCTCGGATGAGCGCAAAACCTCGAAGGATGCTTGGTGGCGCACGCTTGGACGTGGCCGCAAGCGCGACACGGAAGGCAGACGATGAGCGCCGAGGACCTCGACAACTACGAAACCGACGCCGAGCTGTCCCTATACAAGGAATACCGCGACGTCATCAAACTGTTTACCTACGTTGTGGAGACCGAGCGCCGCTTCTATCTGGCCAACAAGGTCGATTTCAACGTGCGTTCCGCCGGCCAGGACGTCTACTTCGACGTGCGGCTGACCGACGCGTGGGTGTGGGACGTCTACCGTTCCAGCCGTTTCGTCAAGAACGTGCGCATCGTCACGTTCAAGGACGTGAACGTCGAGGAAGTGCAGAAAACCGACATCGACATTCCCGACAGCATGTAGCGGACCTACGGAAAACCAGTCTTCGGCGGAAGCCGTACGGCTGGTTTTCCTTCTATCAGGGCGATTGCTGTCGGACTTGGCGGTGATTTTGTGTGCATGCGCACAGGTGCGCTGTGCGTTTCCCTACCTTCGGGTAGAATATCTTCGATTTTGTTTGTAAGGAGACTTCAAAGTGACGCAAAAGCAATCCGTGGTCATCATCGGTGGCGGCCCTGCCGGCCTGACTGCCGCTTGGGAGCTCGTCAAGGACGGTGGCTCCGAACAGTACGACGTGACCGTGCTGGAAGCCACCCGCGAATTCGGCGGCATCTCCCGCACCGTCAAGCATGACGGCAATCGTATGGATATCGGCGGCCACCGCTTCTTCTCGAAGGACGACCGCATCATGGACTGGTGGAAGGACGTTCTGCCGCTGCAGGGCGCACCCAGCTATGATGACAAGAAGCTCCACCGCGAGCATGATATGGAGCCGGGCGGCCCGGATCCGGAAATCGAAGACAAGGTGATGCTCAAGCGCCACCGCGTGTCCCGCATCTACTGGAACCGCCACTTCCTCGACTACCCGATTTCCCTGAGCGCCAACACCCTGAAGGCCATGGGCTTCAAGCTCACCATGGTCGCCGGCTTCAGCTACCTGAAGTCCATGGTGCACAAGCTGCCGGAAACCAACCTGGAGAACTTCTACATCAACCGTTTCGGCCGTAAGCTCTACTCCATGTTCTTCGAGGGCTACACCGAGAAGCTGTGGGGCCGTCACCCGTCCGAAATCTCCGCCGACTGGGGTGCGCAGCGCGTCAAGGGCCTGAGCATCATGGGCGTGCTGAAGAACGCCTTCCAGAAGCTCCTGCCGAAGAAGCGCGACAACTCCGAAGTCGAAACCTCCCTCATCGAGGAATTCTGGTATCCGAAGCTCGGCCCGGGCCAGCTGTGGGAAACCGTCGAATCCAACTGCGAAGCCGCCGGCGTGAAGGTCATCACCGACGCCAATGTGGTGGAAATTCGCCAGAAGGACGGCAAGATCGCATCCGTCGTGTACGAGGATTCCGAAGGCAACCGCACCGAAATGGCCGCGGACGACTTCATTTCCTCCATGCCGGTCAAGGACCTTGTCAACGCCGTGGACGCCTCCGACCAGCCGGCTCCGAAGGACATGACCGAAATCGCCAACGGCCTGCCGTACCGCGACTTCGTCACCGTCGGCCTGCTCGTCAAGCACCTGCGCCTGACCAACACCACCGACATTCCGACCCTCGGCAACCCGCCGATCGTGCCGGATTGCTGGATTTACGTGCAGGATCCGGGCTACAAGGTCGGCCGTCTGCAGATCTTCAACAACTGGAGCCCGTACCTGGTCAAGGACGTCGACAACACCGTGTGGATCGGCCTCGAATACTTCTGCGAGGAAGGCGACTCCTTCTGGAACATGACCGACGAGGAAGCCACCAAGTTCGCCATCCAGGAGCTCACCCGCATGCAGGTCATCAACGGCCCGCAGGACGTGCTCGACTCCCACCGCGAACGCGTTAAGAAGGCTTACCCGGCCTACTTCGACACCTACGACCGCATGCCCGAACTCGTCGACTACCTCGACTCCTTCGGCAACCTGTACTGCGTTGGCCGTAACGGACAGCACCGTTACAACAACATGGACCACTCCATGGCCACCGCCATCGAAGCCGTCAAGGACATCAAGAGCGGCGAAACGTCGAAAGACAACGTGTGGTCGGTCAACACTGACAAGTCCTACCACGAAGAAAAGTAGAAAAATAAATAACGCGTGCGCATACGCCCTTTCTCCGGCGCTCGACGTACCTTTGTACGCCTTCGGCCTCAGACGGGCGTCTTCGCACGCGTTATTTATTTTTCGCAGCGTAACTTTGATCAAGCCCATGCTTTTTGGCATGGGCTTTTTCATTGCGATTTTTATTGCGATTGCGCGGTGCGCGAACCGCACGGGCGGACCGCGCGTGCCCGCTTCGCGTTGGTCTGGGTTGCGTTGTATGGTTAGGACAGTTCGAAAACCGCGATGTTTCGCGGCGGACTTTTCATTCGACGGAAATTTTCCGCAATTCTTTTTTACAGCTGTCGCGGGCGCATGCCTGTGGAAGCCAAGGAAAGGCAACTACCAGTGGCAACAAGCCCTAATCTCGATGATATGAAACTGCCCGAGCTCAAGGAGCTCGCCAAGCAGATGGGACTTCGTGGTGTCTCCACCATGCGCAAGACCGAACTGATCGCAACACTTCAAGCCGCCCGTTCCGGCGGCCAGGCTCCGGCCGGCGTCACCGTGCGCGCGCCAAAGTCCGCTCCCGCCGCAGACGCTGAGGTCAAATCGGCAAAGGACAAGAAGGCCGATGAAGCCAAGCAGGAGGAACGCCCCGTCCGTGCCAAGCAGGCCAAGTCCGCGGAATCCTCCGAAGTCGCGGATGCCGTGGCAGCGGTGGACGCGTTGAAGCCGAACGATGAAGCGCCGAAGCGTCGTCGCCATCGTGACGCCGAAGCCGGCGCCGACCTGCTCGCCGAACTGGGCCTTGACGATGCCGCTCCGAAGCAGGATGACCGCCGTCGCCGTCGTGATGACGACCGTAGGGACGATTTCAAGCCGCGTCGCCGCCGTCGCGTGGCGGACGGGTCGAAGAGCGAAGACGTCGTGCGCGACCTTGATGACATCCTCGCCACGCTGCCGTCGCAGGAAGACGCCGACGATGATAAGCGTCGCGACGAGACCGAAGACAACGAATACCGTCACAGCCGTGGACGCAACGATCGCCGTGGCCGCCGTATGCGTGGCCGTGACCGCGATTACGACGAGCGTGACGAGCGTCGCGGCAGGGGCGATCGCAATGATCGCAACGACCGTAACGATCGCGCCGACCGCATGGACCGCAACGCCGACCGCGACCAGCGCAACGATCGTATGGATCGCGCCGACCGCGACCAGCATCGCGACGAGCCGAAGGAAGACCTCGTGCCGGTCGCCGGCATCGTCGACGTGCTCGACTCCTACGCGTTCGTGCGTACGTCCGGCTACCTGCCGGGACCGAACGACGTGTATGTCTCCATGGGCCAGGTCAAGAAGTACGGCCTGCGCAAGGGCGACGCCGTGCACGGCTCCATCCGCGCCCCGCGTGAAGGCGAACGTCGCAACCAGCGTCAGAAGTTCGTGCCGCTGCAGTCCATCGACTCCATCAACGGCATGAGCGTCGAGGAAGCGCAGCATCGTCCGCAGTTCAGCAAGCTCACCCCGCTGTATCCGCAGGAACGCCTGAAGCAGGAGACCACGCCGAACAAGCTCACCGGCCGCCTCATCGACATCGTGGCGCCGATCGGCAAGGGCCAGCGTGGCCTGATCGTGTCCCCGCCGAAGGCCGGCAAGACCATCACCCTGCAGAACATCGCCAACGCGATCGCCACCAACAATCCGGAAGTCCACCTGATGGTCGTCCTCGTGGACGAACGTCCGGAGGAAGTCACCGACATGGAACGCACGGTGCAGGGCGAGGTCATCTCCTCCACCTTCGACCGTCCGGCCTCCGACCACACCACCGTCGCCGAACTGGCCATCGAACGCGCCAAGCGTCTCGTGGAGCTCGGCCAGGACGTGGTGGTGCTGCTCGACTCCATGACCCGTCTGGCCCGCGCCTACAACATCGCCGCGCCGGCCTCCGGCCGCATCCTGTCCGGTGGTGTGGACGCGCAGGCGCTGTACCCGCCGAAGAAGTTCTTCGGCGCCGCCCGCAACATCGAAAACGGCGGCTCCCTGACCATCATCTCCTCCGCGCTGGTGGAAACCGGTTCCAAGATGGACGAGGTGATCTTCGAGGAATTCAAGGGCACCGGCAACATGGAACTGCGCCTGAGCCGTGAGCTCGCCGACAAGCGCCTGTTCCCGGCCATCGACGTGAACGCCTCCGGCACCCGCCGCGAGGAGCTCATCACCGATCCGCAGGAACTGCCGATCATCTACCGTCTGCGTCGCCTGCTGGGCGGCCTCGAGCCGGAACAGGCCTACCAGACGCTCGTGCCACGCCTGAAGAAGACAGCGACCAACCGCGATTTCATGGCGTCGCTCATCCAGCAGAGCGGCAACGCCACCAACGGCAACTGAGTCGTCGGCTGCAAGCGAATCTGAAGGTTTGAGGGGCTGCATGGCAATCGCCGTGTAGCCCCTTTCCTATGCGTACGTTTCGACGAATTTCGTGGAATTGGCCACTTTTTGGACAACGTTGTCAATTAAAAAATAGGTAAAAATACGACGAGAAAAGATAAATGGGAAAAATATATATGGTCGATATGGGGGTATGAGCTAAATAAAACAAAGATATTTCATGACAGCGTTGCGCCGTCCGGATAAACTGCGGCGATTCCGCGACGGTATGTGCGCGGTAGTGGGTATGGTAAGGAAGAAAAAGAACATGGAACTGCAGTGGGGACGGTCGATTGCGGCCGGTGCAGTGGATTGTTGGAAAAGGGGTATGAATGGCCAACAGTGACAATGGTCCGGTAGACGCACGTACGGTTGCGAGCCAGCTCGACGCGACCGATGGCGTAATCCTCGACATGCTTGAAAAGGATGGCCGAGCCACGCTGTCCCACCTTTCCGAGGCGACAGGCCTGTCCGTGTCCGCCGTGCAGTCGCGCGTGCAGAAGCTTGAGCGTCGCGGCGTGATCCGCGGCTACAAGGCGGTTATCGACGACGAGCGCCGCGGCCTTGCGGTGAACGCCTACATCGCGGTCACGCCCATCGATTACTCCCAGGAAGCCGAGATTCCAGACAAGCTCAAAAACATCGACGGCATCATGTCCTGCGATTCCGTCGCCGGTTCGCCCAGCTTCATGCTCACCGTTCGCGTCGAATCGCCCAGCAAGCTCGAAGAGCTGTTGAACCTCATCCATCGCACGGTGTCGGTCAGCACCGAAACCACCATCGTGCTGCAGCGTTACTTCGCGAAGTGACCGCTGTTCGGCAGATGCCGCGGTAGGGTGCGCGGTAGGCTTATACCCATGAGCGACAGCGAACATGACTGGCTTCGGCCAGAAGAAGAAACCGAATCCGAAACCATCATCGACGCGCGTACCGCGCAGAACAACCCCGAAGTGGCCGATGTGGTGGCTAAAATCGCCTCGCTGCGCCAATCGATAGACAACGTCGACACCGCCATCGTCTCGCTGCTGGCGGAACGGTTCAAATACACGTCGCAGGTGGGTGTGCTCAAGGCGCGTGCGGGCTTCGCGCCGGCCGATTACCAGCGTGAACATGCCCAGATCGAGCGTCTGCATCGCATTGCCGACGAAGCCGGACTGGATCCGGAAATCGCCGAAATGTACCGCGAATTCGTGGTGACCGAGGCCAAGCGCCGCCACAAGCGCATCGCCGAAAACGGGGGAGACCCGGGCGTACTCGACGTTTTCGCCTGAGCCGTCCGTTTTCTGCGCGCCCCGCGCGAACGTCCATTGCCGACGGGCATGCCGGGCACTACATTAAATGCCTTGGAAAGTTGTTTCGATTGCGATTGAGAGGTCCGGCATGCGCCACGCCACCGCGAACCGTCCATCCGGTGCCCGACGCCCGCTTGCCGCGGCGATCGCGGTCGCCGTCATCACCGCCGCTCCCGTCGCGGCAGTCGGCGTGAACGACGCGATATCGGCCTTGCAACAGAATGGGCAGTACGCGGCCGATGCATCGCATGATGACGTGATGAGCGCCTACACCTCCATCGACAAACCAGGCCGCCTTTTCCTGACCAACAGCGGATCCTCCACGTCGAAACGCGTTCCCAAAGGCGTTGTCGCATTGCCGTGGAAAATATCCGCCTCCTTCACCCTCAACGGGCCCGACGTAAGCGTTTCCGACGTTTCCGGCGCTTCCGGCATGATCGGCATACGCATCGCCCTGCATGCCACGAAACCCGACGTGACCGTCAATCTGACGCCAATCGTCGCCTTCACCATTCCCGGACGCGTCGGCAGTGACGTGACCGCCGATGACGGCGTGCTCGTCTCATCCGACAACACCTCGACCTTGGTGGCTGCGGTCGGCAAACCGGGCGAGGACCTGACCTTCAACGCCTACGTGACGGCGAAGCACTTCACCATGAGCTCACTGTCCATCGCCGCGGTGGAAGGCAACGTTCAGCAATCACTGCCTGACCTGACCAAGCGCGCAACCACCTTGGTGGACGGTCTGACCAACGTCGGCTCGCAACGCAACCGCAAGCTCATCGCCCAACTGGAACAGCTCAGAGACAACGAGAAAGCGCTTGCCAAACAGACCATCGCCGTACGTTCCAAAGCGCACGATCAGGCGTTCGACGACTACATCGACGCGTACGTGGGCTCATACACCACGCATCTGTCCGGTTCGATCGGCAACGCCACACAGCTTCCCGCCATTCTCGGCACCGCGTCCGAACTGAACGGCGATACCTCCGTAGCTAAATCCGTGGCAGACCTGGCCAACGCCGTCAACGACGTGAGCGCCGCATACCGGCATATCGGCGCGGCCGACGCCGTCGACGAGGTGATTCGCACCATCGAACAGCGTGGCACATCCGGCTTGGTGAACGAGCTCACCAAGCGCGCCGGCGAGGAACAACAGCGCGGCTCCAAAGACTACAGTGCCGGCCAATCGCAGCTGTCCGCGGCCATGATCCCGTATTCGATGGATTTCACCGACGCATACACGGCTCGGCTTAAGGAACTGGGCGCCACCGCAGGCACGGCTGGCAGCTACGAAACCCAGGCGATCGCCGACGTGCGTGCCGGCATCAAAGACAATGAGAAGCTCAAAACCGCGTCCGACAAGGTGTCCGCGGCGATGACCGCGTTGGCGGACGCCAGCGAGCACACCGGACAGGCCAGCGCATTCCACCAGATCGTGCTGCGATTCGCCGACCAGCTGGATTCGGATGACGACACGTCCGAATCGGGCGCTGCCGATGACGCTTCTGTGCTGGACACGTTGCGTTCCGCCTCCGCCAGCCAATCGTTGTGCGCGAAAGCCGAGAAACGGCGGTCCCGTGCGCAACGCAAGGCCGAACGCGCGCAGGCGAAGAACAACACCGCCGATTCGACCAGCTTGGTCGATGACAAGAACGCCATCAGCATGGATGATGTGATGAGCTACGCGGGCGGACTACGCCCGTCGTTCGGCGCCGCAGCGGACACCACGTCGAAGAATGTGGCGAAAGTCGGGGGAGTGGACGGCTCTTCGAAGAACAGCGGTGGCGATTCGTCCGACGGTTCGGCGGATTCGTCCGCCAGCTCGCTACCAATTACCGGCTATGGCTTGGCGAAAACCGGTTTCACGCCGGATAATGGCGATTTGATTGACGAGACGGTCGAATTGGCCGCCGCTGCGGAAGTTTTCGACGATGCGCTGCAGGCTGGATTGGGTGGGAACGGTTCCGGAAATTCGTCCGCTGGCCCGCAGTACCTCCTGTCCGTTCCGGTGCTGTAGAGCACGCGGTTTGTGCGATGCGCTAAATCCGATAGTGCTCCGTCGCTTACGTGGTGCGTTTCGGGGTTTTTGATTGCGATTTCCGCCTCCGCTTGTGCATTCGTTGAGATTACGCCCATAAAAACCATTTTTCGCGTACGGGTTTGTGCGCAGGGGCAGGAATGTACGCTGAGAACAGCCGAGAACGGGATAAGGACGGTTCTATGCGCGCACGTCTTGCGATTTAGGGCGATTCTGCACGGACGTGAGCAAAAGGGGATATGATTTCGACCGTTTTGCCTGCGATTTATACCCCTTTTCGCTCACGAAAGCATTTTTCCCGCGATTTTGACTGAATATGAGCAAAAGGGGGCACGGTTAGTTGCAGACAGTGACGGGATATACGAGGGGCCTCTCCTTCATGCAAAGGAAAGGCCCCTCGTATGTGGGTGAAGTGAGCGGCTGCGCTACAAAAGCCGCTGGCGGCTCACCTCAGAGACTCACTTCTTCGGTTTCTTGGCCGGCGGTTCGCCTAGCTCGCTTTCGGCGACCGTCACATCGGCGGCCTCGTCCTCACCCTCGGCGGCAGCCGGTGCGGTGAAGGCGATCGGTCCGGTCACGCGACCAGCTTCGGCGATATCGCCCAGCGCGGCCTCGATGGACCCGCGCACATCGTCGGCAACGGCAAGCGTCACAGACAAGATCGGGGTCTTCATCGAAACCTTGGCCTTCGACTTGATGCCACGCAGCGCGGCCAGAGCCTCACCGGCATGAGCAAGCAGATCGGCGGATGCGTCGCCGGCGGCGGCCGCGTACACGTCGGCCACAGGCCATGCGGCGCGGTGCACGGAGCCCTCGCCCTCATGCATCCAGCTCCACACCTCTTCGGTGGCATACGGCAGGTACGGGGCCAGCAGGCGCGCGAACGCATCAAGACCCAGGCCCAGCGTGGTGCGTGCGGACTTCACCGCGGCCTCGCTCGGCACGTTGCCGGTGGAATCGGCGGTGCCGTAGGCGCGGTTCTTGACCAGCTCGATGTAGTCGTCGCAGAACTGCCAGAAGTAGTTCTCGATGACTTCCAGAGCCTTGGAATGCTCGTAGTTGTTGAGATCGTCGGTGGCTTCGCGGACCACGGCGGCCATCTTGGACATCGCGGAACGGTCGATCGGCTCGGTCACGTCGGCCGGGTTCCATGCGGCGACTGCCGGAGCGCCCACGTGATGGTTCTCGTCCTCACGGCCGATGGCTAGCGCGAACTTGGTGGCGTTGAGCAGCTTGATGGCAAGACGACGGCCGATCTTCATCTGGCCTTCGTCGTACGTGGCGTCCAGGCCCAGACGTGCGGCGGCGGCCCAGTAACGCACCGCGTCGGCGCCGAACTGTTTGATCGGCTTGTCCGGCACGACCACGTTGCCCTTGGACTTCGACATCTTCTTGTGGTCCGGATCGAGGATCCAGCCCGACAGCGTGGTGTTGGCCCACGGCAGGCACTTGTTCTCGAGATGCGCGCGATCCATGGTGGAGAACAGCCAAGTG
>PPYE01233972.1_pt1 | contig 10223 bp, 9 predicted proteins | sample 1559881 | NCBI WGS metagenome assembly PPYE01 (sample SAMN08240022, study PRJNA423297) | Human gut metagenome, whole genome shotgun sequencing project.
TTCCTCAGCTGATCGATAAGCTCCTGCCGGGACGTGTCGTTCTCAAGCACGTCGGCAAGTGCGCTGTAAGCGGCTTTTTTCTTTTCAGCGTCGGGTTCTGGCGGCGCATTTTGCTGGGTGGCGGTGGCTCCGGTGGTGACGCCGGGAATGGTTACAGCAAGTGATGGCGCGCTAAACAGGGTAAACAGTAGCAACAGGATCCACGGCACGGCGTCCTCCGACAAAAATATCGTGCAAAATGATAAGTATAGAGCGCGCGGAGCGGAGGGGAGTTTTTGGGAACAATCCGGCCTAAAAAAGCCGGGCATGCCCGGCTCTGTGTATGGCTATCAGGAGACGTGTTGCAGGAACTCCTGGAGGCGTTGGCTAGGTGGGTTCGCAATCAGCGCCTGCGGATTACCGTCTTCCGCGATGCGGCCCTTATCAATGAAGATCAGACGGGACGCCACTTTTTCGGCAAAGCCGATTTCGTGGGTAACGATCACCATCGTCATGCCTTCTTCTGCCAGATCCTGCATCACTTTCAGCACCTCGTGACGCAGCTCCGGGTCGAGTGCGGACGTTGGCTCATCAAACAGCATCATCTTTGGCTTCACCGCCAGCGCACGGGCAATGGCCACGCGCTGCTGCTGGCCACCGGACAGCTCGGAAGGATAGTGGTGGGCACGCTCCGCCAGACCCACTTTCGCCAGCAGATCTTTTGCCAGCGTTTCTGCCGCCGCTTTGCTGGCCCCACGCACGCGCAAAGGACCGAACATCACGTTTTCCAGCGCCGTCAGGTGCGGGAACAGGTAGAACTGCTGGAACACCATGCCCGCTTCCTGGCGGATCAGGCGCTCGTCCACTTTCGGATCGTTCACCTTCAGACCATCGACGATCAAATCGCCGCTGGTGATCTCCTCGAGCTTGTTAATACAGCGCAGCAGGGTGGATTTTCCGGAACCCGACGGCCCGATGATCACCACCACTTCACCCTGCCTGATGTTCAAATCGATATTGTGCAGCACCTGGGTTGGACCAAAGTGCTTGGAAACATTTTTAAATTCAATCACAGGATTTTCATCCTTCTTTCAAGACGACGCAGAACAAAGCTCAGGACAAGCGTGATAATCAGGTAGACAACGGCGACCGCACTCCAGATTTCCAGGGCGCGGAAGTTACCCGCGATGATCTCCTGGCCCTGACGGGTCAGCTCGGCCACCCCGATAACAATAAACAGAGAGGTGTCTTTAATGCTGATGATCCACTGGTTGCCCAGCGGCGGCAGCATGCGGCGCAGCGCCAGCGGCAGGATCACGTGACGGATCGTTTCGCGACGGGAAAGACCTAACGCCAGACCGGCTTCGCTGAAGCCTTTATGAATCGACAGCACCGCACCGCGGGTGATTTCCGCAATGTAGGCGCCGGAGTTAATCATAATGGTGACGACAGCTGCGCTGAACGGGTCAATGCGCAGATCGTTGAAGGCCATCGGCAGGGCGAAGTAGATAAACATGACCTGCACCACAATGGGGGTGCCGCGGATCACTTCGATGAAAACCAGTGCGATGTGGTTTGCAATCCAGCCGCCGTAGGTGCGGGCGAAACCGGCCACCAGACCGATAATTAACCCGCCAACCAGACCGAGGACCGAAATCCACAAGGTCATTTTAGCGCCTTCAAGCAAGAGAGGAATGGCAGGCCAGATGGCGCTCCAGTCAAACTGCATGATGTATTCCTGTATACCGTGGTGAAAAACGAAAAACGTAGGCCCGGTAAGCGGTAGCGCCACCGGGCGTTACAAACCTGAAGTCAGGTGAAATTATTTAGGCTCGGTACCGAACCATTTTTTGTAGATTTCGTTATAGGTGCCGTTCTCTTTCAGGGTTTTCAGCGCGCCGTTAACTTTATTACGCAGGTCGTCGCTGCCTTTCGGGAACGCAATACCGTACTGCTGAGCTTCCAGGGAATCACCTACCGCTTTGAACTTGCCGTTACCGGCGGTTTTGATGAAGTAAAGGATGTTAGGCGTGTCGTGCAGCACCGCGTCTGCGCGGTTGGTGCCCAGTTCCATGTAAGCGTTGTCGATGTTCGGGAACTGACGCAGGTCTTTGGTTTTGATATTGGCTTTCGCGTAATCAACGGAACCGGTGCCGCTCTTCACGGCGACCACTTTACCGTCGAGATCTTTCACGCTTTTCACGTCGTTGTTATCCGCTTTCACCATCACCAGCAGGCCGCTTTTGTAGTAGCCATCAGAGAAATCGATAGCTTTTTTACGCTCTTCGGTAATGGTGATGCCCGCCAGCGCCAGGTCAACGTTTTTGGTTTGCAGTGCCGGGATAATGCCGCTGAAATCCATTGGCTTCAGGGTGTAATCCAGTTTGAGTTCTTTTGCGACAGCGGCCCACAGATCAACGTCAAAACCAACGTATTTATCACCCTGTTTGAATTCAAACGGTACGAACGCCGTGTCAGTCGCCACAACCAGTTTGTCGGCAGCCTGCGAGGACACCGCAAACGCCAGGGTAAGTGCAGCCAGTGAAACTTTTAATACAGACTTCATAGCATTTCCTTTTATATCCACGGGGCGATCCCCTGCGAGAACCTCAGGCACAATGAAAAAATCGTGCCAGTTTTACAAGCTGTTGTTTTGCAAAGGGGATAATGTCACGCATTGCACAAAAAGCGTGGCAATTCTGTCAGGTTGCACCAGAATGGAGCACCGTTTTGGTGCGCTTCGTTAAGGTCTTCTGACAGGGGGATATTTAGCGCAGAATCTGACGAAAAAACAATCTTCCGTTAACGGTTGTGTGAGGTGATTATTACATTTTATTCACTTTTGCGGCCGTTGCGGACAAAAGTGTGCACCATAAATGTGCAAAACCCCCGCCAGGGGCGAGGGTTATTCAGACAATCCGCAGGGATTATTCGATGTTTGACTCAATGAACCACAGGAACTGATCCAGGTCGCGTGACGCGGCAGTGAAGATATCAGCGGTGTCTTCATCTTTTGCTTCGCCAATCGCTTTACGAACATCGTTCGCGACAATCGCATAACGGTCCGCAAGCTCTTTCAGGTGATCCTGAACGGTATGGATATCCAGCGGATAGCTTTTCAGTGGCGTTTTGCTGTTGATCACCTGCGTGGTACCCAGAGCCACACCGCCCAGCTGTACGGCGCGTTCGGCCATGGTATCCAGATGAGTCACCAGTGCTGTGCGGAAGCCATCCAGCATTTCATGAACGGCAATAAAGTTTGCACCGCGCATATTCCAGTGGGCCTGTTTGGTGATCAGCGAAAGATCGATGAACTGGACCACCTGGCGATTCAGCAGCTCAATGGTCGCTTTTTTATCGCTATCCGATACATCGTTACGGGTATAAAGCAGATTAGACGCTTTCGTTTTCACCAGTTTAGCGGTACTCATAATCTCATATCCTCTTGATGTTTGTGTCCCAGGTAATTACGAGATTAAGTATAGCACCGGATTTTTTCTCTGCGGTTTGGCGCTGCCTATCGGTTTAATAGCGAAAGGATGGTTGAAGTTTTAACTTAATGATTTTAAAGTTTTTTATATAAATTGATGCAGATCAATCTTAATTCGTTAAGTGACAAGGCGGGCAGGTGAAATATTTTGGCAATATAAGAGAGTTTGTAAGAAATTATTTGAAGGGCTGACGAGGCCTATATTCTGCATGGCCGGTAAGCCATGCAGAATTTAAGGGCTAGTTGAGGTCAATCTTATGTACTTTTGGTTCCTGGCGCATGGTCAATGTAGAGCCCATTGACGCCGCGATAATGGAACAGAGCGCCAGCGTCTGCACCAGTGTCAGGGTTTCGCCGAGGAACATCATTCCAGAGATGGCAGCCAGCGCGGGCTCCATGCTCATGAGCGTACCAAAAATACGCGTAGGCAGACGCGTCAGGGCGATCATCTCCAGAGAGTAGGGCAGCGCCGTGGAAAGAATGGCGACCGCCAGCCCAACCGGCAGGATTGACCACTGCCATATTGAGTCCGTTGCTTGTGCCATGCCGATCGGGACAAAGATAACCGCGGCAATCAGCGAGCCTAAGGCGACCGTCGCGGGGCCGTGCTCTTCGCCCGCACGCTGGCCAGTGAGAATATACACCGCCCAGCACGCCCCTGCGCCCAGCGCCAGAGCGGCCCCTGTCAAATCGATTTGTGAAACGCTTTGGCCGAGCGGCAGCAGGAACCATAGCCCCAGCACGGCCAGTATGACCCAGATAAAGTCTACCGGGCGACGAGAAGAAAAGAGGGCAACCGCCAGCGGGCCGGTAAATTCAAGCGCGACCGCGATCCCCAGCGGGATAGTCTGAATAGAGAGGTAGAACATGTAGTTCATCCCTCCCAGCGCCAGCCCATAAAAAAGCAGAGGCAGTCGCTGCTCCTTTTTAAACCGTAGCCGCCAGGGTTTAAAGACAACCACGAGGATCAGGGTGCCTAATGCGATACGCAGCGCCGTGACGCCGGGCGCACCAATCAGCGGAAACAGAGATTTTGCCAGCGACGCGCCGCTTTGTATGGACATCATCGCAATAAGTATGACTGCCACCGGCATCCAGACCGACGATTTACGAGGTAAACCTGGCATCCTTTCTCCTGTCAATTTTTGTCAAAAGAGGTAAAAGTCGCAGTGTAATGGAAATAACCTGCAACGGTTGAGCTACTGTTGAAAAAAAATCCAGGGAAAATCCGTAAAATGAGAAAACGTTGCTGATTTTATCGCCTGAAAGATTAGGAATAATCTGGATGAACTAAATGGCGATGACGCGCACTATTAGCATTTACAGGTGAAAATCTGGAGTTATTTGAACGAGATAGCTGATGCTGGAAATGTTCTGTTACAGGAAAGGTCGCATTAGACATCGTGAATGACAAAGAGTTTCACAGATTTTTTTGATATATTTAAAACTTACGGACTTACTTGAAGCACATTTGAGGTGGTTATGAAAAAAATTGCATGTCTTTCAGCACTGGCAGCTGTTCTGGCTGTTTCCGCAGGTACCGCTGTAGCGGCAACTTCTACTGTAACTGGTGGTTACGCTCAGAGCGATATGCAGGGCGTGATGAACAAAACCAACGGTTTCAACCTGAAGTACCGTTACGAGCAAGACAACAACCCGCTGGGTGTGATCGGTTCTTTCACTTACACCGAGAAAGATCGTACTGAAAATGGCTCTTACAATAAAGGTCAGTACTACGGCATCACCGCGGGTCCTGCTTACCGCCTGAATGACTGGGCAAGCATCTACGGTGTTGTAGGTGTTGGCTACGGTAAATTCCAGCAGACCGAAAACCAGGGTCTGAACCGTACTGCAAGCAACAGCGACTACGGTTTCTCCTATGGCGCAGGTATGCAGTTCAACCCAATCGAAAACGTTGCTCTGGACTTCTCCTATGAGCAGAGCCGTATCCGCAACGTTGACGTTGGCACCTGGATCGCGGGCGTAGGTTACCGCTTCTAATCACTTCGGTGAGCCAGTAAAAAATCCGCCCAATGTGGCGGATTTTTTTTGTTTGTACCCCTCTCCCCGTGGGAGAGGGCCAGGGTGAGGGCATCAGCCTGCACGAGACGGCAGAGATCACTTACTCTTAATATCGAAAATATCCGTCCCCAGATGGTTATAGTCAACTTTCTGTAACCTGAAGTTGGTAATGTAAACTGGCGGGCCCTTCTTCCCGGAGATAAACGGGTAATCATTTTTTATCTCTTTCGCCTTAATCCCCGTCCACTGTGAGAAGAATTTCAGGAAATCGTTCGCGGAACGGCGCGCTTTGATGATGCGATGCGTTTTGTCATCACTCGACAGCACCATAAACGGTACCTGGAAGTTCTGCTGAAACTTGTCATCGTGGGCCAGATACTGCACCTCTTTACCGCGCTCTTTAAACGCCAGACCGTGGTCAGAGAAATAGACCATCGAGAAGCTGTCGCCGCTGTTGCGCAGCTGCGCGTACAGCTTGCTGAGCAGATCGTCGGTTTGCGTCATGGTGTACAGATAACACGAGGTCTCTTTGGATTGCACAAACTCCGCATATTTTCCCCCGGTACGATCGCATGCCTGCGGGTGTGACCCCATCAGGTGCAGGACGATCAGCTGCGGCTGGGTGCGCTGAGTGGCAAAGACCTGCGCGGTCATTTTTAGCAACGCTTCATCTTTTGTGTTTTTATCGGCTTCGAAATCACCGCTTTTCAGGAACTGTACCTCGTCGGCACGCTTCGCGATGCTGGCAATGGCGGTATCATACTCGCCGATCTGCCCCTGGTTGGAGAACCACCACGTCTGAAAACCTGCCCGGTTGGCCAGGGTGACAAAATTATCCTGAAACTGCGGTTTTCCATCCACGACACGGTTGAGCGTCAGACCGAGAGATTTCTGCGTCGAACCGCTGGCCGCCACGTAATCGGTAAACAGCGTACCGTTGACGGAGCTGGCAAACGGCGTGTTATCCCAGTGACCGCCAAACGCGCCGAGCGCATCGCGACGCACGCTTTCACCGATCACCACTACATAGGTGTGATACTTCGGTTTCACCGCCAGCACGTTCCAGGTGTCTTTCATGGTGGAAAGCTCGGCCATACGCGCCTGCTCGTCGAGCACTTCCTCGTTATTCACTACCACGTCTTTAACGAAGCGAAACACCGGATACCCGGTATCTTTAAGCTTAAACACGCCGCCCCAGGCCAGATTTTGTACCGGCGCAACAAAAAACGTCACTACGCTAAAGGCCAGGCACAGGCTTTCAATTTTACCCCATGTTTTTTTCCCGACCTGCTTACGGCGAACCGCAATCACGCCGAGAGCAAAAATGAAAAGGCCAACCACGTAGTTGTACCACGGGAAGATCGTCAGGATCTCTGTAGACTCTTCCATATTGGTGGAGTGGAGCGCCAGCAGGGTATTAAAGTTCGGCGCGCCATAGGCCTGGCCGAACGGGAAATAGGCGGCAGCCACCAGAGAACAGATCCCGATAAGCACTTTCTGCATGCGCGGTGCGCTTCGCCATAGCAGGTGAAGAATGCAGGTGAACCCGACGGCATAAAGCAGGCTAAAGGGGTAGCCAAGAGCAAAGTTAATCAACAGCGATTGCAAAAAATAGAATCCCGTCCACGGGCTTAGGGCCCGGCTGCGGGTAACAAGTGTATCAATCAGGGTTACGTTCATAGATCACTATCACGAAAACGCCATGTGCTCACCCTGGCGTCAAGGGTCAAAGCCTGCCGGACAGTGCGTGGAAAGGGAATGGAGGTCCGCTTCAGCGAAGCCGCAAATTGTGCAGGGCTGCAAGAAGATAGTGCGAGCGTGAATCAAGGTCAACAGTTGCTAAACAGATGTTTTGCGAAGGGGGCTGCAAATCCGCAAAAATAATCAGGAAAAAGCGAGTTTACAACGAAAGTGTGACAGGAAAATGAAGCGGCGTGCCGCGACGCCGCTTAGTGAGAAGATTTGTCGTCCTGATGCGGTTTGGCGTTAAACATATCGCACAGCATGTTCAACAGCATTAGACGCACTTTAAAAGGAGAGTGGGTAAACACGTTCATACACCTCTTGAATTCATTCATAAGACCTCCTGATTCATGATCCCTTCGATCCGTGAAGGGTGACTGCATTACATACAGATATAGCACAGGCTATATTGTATAGCTATGGCTAATTCGTTAATTTTTTGTGCTTGTAGAGCTATGGTTTACAATGTGCGCTCCGTTACAGGGCGCTGGAAGCGTCAACCCATTGAGGAAGCACAATGAACCGTCGCGCAGGTAAGCCAACAACAAAAAAAACGACGCAACTGGTGAACGTTGAAGAGCATGTGGAAGGCTTCCGTCAGGTGCGTGAGGCGCACCGCCGGGAGCTGATTGATGATTATGTCGAACTGATCTCCGATCTGATTCGTGAAGTTGGAGAAGCGCGCCAGGTGGATATGGCCGCACGCCTGGGGGTGTCGCAGCCAACCGTTGCCAAAATGTTAAAACGTCTGGCGTCGGTCGGGCTGATCGAGATGATCCCCTGGCGCGGGGTGTTTCTCACCGCTGAAGGCGAAAAGCTGGCGCAGGAGAGCCGCGAGCGCCATCAGATCGTCGAGAATTTTTTACTGGTGCTGGGCGTCAGCCCGGAAATTGCCCGTCGGGATGCCGAAGGTATGGAACACCACGTCAGCGAAGAGACGCTGGTGAAGTTCCGCGAATTTACGCTCAAATATGGCCCCGCCGCTGAATGAACATCCCCGGCTTGCAGGCCCTGAAACGCGATCGTTTTTTCCATCTTTTACTTATCACTGGCGTTGGGCTCAGCGTCTTTGTGCCCTTCACGCCGCACACCTGGCCGGCGGCCATAGACTGGCGCACCATTATTACCCTGAGCGGTTTGATGATGCTCACCAAAGGCGTAGAGCTGAGCGGCTATTTTGACGTGCTGGGGCGCAAAATGGTGCGCCGCTTCGCCACCGAGCGCAAACTGGCTCTGTTCATGGTCTTTTCGGCGGCGCTGCTGTCGACGTTCCTCACTAATGACGTAGCGCTGTTTATCGTGGTGCCGCTTACGCTCACGCTGCGTAAGCTGTGCGAAATACCGGTTACCCGTCTGATTATCTTTGAAGCGCTGGCCGTCAATGCAGGCTCGCTGCTCACGCCGATCGGTAACCCGCAGAACATTCTGCTGTGGGGACGCTCCGGCCTGTCGTTTACCGCATTTACCTGGCAGATGGCGCCGCTGGCGCTGGCGATCGTGGCGACGCTGCTGGTGGTGGGCTGGTTTGCTTTCCCGAATAAATCGTTGCAGTACCACAGCGGTACCACCGGCCCCCAGTGGCAGCCGCGTCTCGTCTGGAGCTGCCTGGGACTGTATATCGTTTTCATTACCGCGCTGGAGTTAAACCAGGCGCTGGCGGGCGCGCTGCTGGTGGCGTGTGGCTTGCTGTTCCTCGCCCGGCGGGTGCTGGTGAGCGTTGACTGGACGCTGCTGCTGGTGTTTATGGCGATGTTTATTGACGTGCATCTGCTGATCCAGCTCCCGGTATTGCAGACCGTTCTTCATAGCGTCAGCGGTCTGTCGCAACCGGGACTATGGCTGACGGCGATTGGTCTCTCGCAGGTGATCAGTAACGTGCCGTCCACCATTTTGCTGCTTAACTATGTTCCCCCAACGGTACTGCTGGCGTGGGCGGTCAACGTCGGCGGCTTTGGGCTGCTGCCCGGCTCGCTGGCCAACCTCATCGCCCTGCGGATGGCCAACGATCGCCGCATCTGGTGGCGCTTCCATTTATGGTCAATCCCGATGCTGCTCTGGTCTGCGGCGGTCGGTTTCGGACTTTTCCTTCTCATATAGTGCGCAATTTGTCAGTTTTTCCTGGCAAATGTATAGCAACGTCCTAGCTTTAGTGAACGGCATAGTGTGATGCCGCTCACTGACAGGACCGTTGCTGAACTATGGCAGAAGATCAAAATCCACCTGCTGACGAGCAGGATCAAAACAATAACGAGCGCAAGCGCCCGGGCAAAAAACCGTTAATTATCCTTGGCATCGTGGTCATCGTGATGGTGATCGTGGCGCTGGTCTGGTGGTTTTTAACCCGTAACGAAGAGACCACCGACGACGCCTTCACCGACGGCGACGTAGTGACCATTGCCCCAAAAACGGCAGGCTACGTTACCGAACTTCGCGTGCGGGATAACCAGCGTGTAAAGAAAGGGGATGTGCTGGTGGTGATCGATCCGCGTGATACCACCGCCCAGCGCGATCAGGCTCAGGCCCAGCTTGGGCTGGCGGTTGCGCAGTTGCATCAGGCACAGGCGCAGCTGGCGCTCTCGAAGGTGCAATATCCCGCCCAGCGCGATGAAGCCAAAGCCCAGGTACTGAAAGCCCAGGCGGATATGGCCAACGCTCAGGCGGAGTACCGCCGTCAGCGCGGCGTTGACCCCCGCGCGACCACACAACAAAGCATCGATGCCGCGAACGCTCAACTGCGGAGTGCCCAGGCGGGTCTGGCCAGCGCGCAGGCGCAGCTGGAGGTGGCGGAGCAGGTCCAGCTGCAAATCCGCCAGCAGGAGACTAACGTCGAAGCCCGCGAACGGCAGGTCGATCAGGCCAGAGCGCAGCTGGAAACCGCCAACCTGAACCTCTCTTATACCGAAGTCCGCGCCCCGTTCGACGGTTTTGTCACCAAACGCAACGTCCAGCCTGGTACGCTGGTGCAGGCAGGCACGGCACTGTTCTCGCT